>TARA_R110002126_G_scaffold3263_1_pt1 | contig 284494 bp, 265 predicted proteins | sample TARA_R110002126 | Tara Oceans TARA_R110002126 (sample SAMEA4397536) | marine metagenome | biome: Polar Biome; feature: [DCM] deep chlorophyll maximum layer (ENVO:01000326); material: water (ENVO:00002006), including particulate matter (ENVO:01000060) such as... | depth 30 m
TGTGCTTCGAGCTCCGCTTGCGCCGCAGCCTCTGCTTCGGCCTGAGCTTGCGCTTCTAACTCCGCTTGCGCCGCTGCTTCAGCTTCGGCCTGAGCTTGCGCTTCGAGCTCGGCTTGTGCCGCAGCCTCTGCTTCGGCCTGAGCTTGCGCTTCTAACTCCGCTTGCGCCGCTGCTTCAGCTTCGGCCTGTGCCTGCGCTTCGAGCTCCGCTTGTGCCGCAGCCTCTGCTTCGGCCTGAGCTTGTGCTTCGAGCTCGGCTTGCGCCGCAGCTTCAGCTTCAGCCTGAGCTTGTGCCTCGAGCTCGGCTTGTGCCGCTGCTTCAGCTTCTTCGTTGGTGGAAATAATTAAGGCGCTTGGTATTGCGTCTACGGTTACATCACGGAATTGAATAGCTTCAACGCCAAAGAGCGTATCTGTGCCGTCGCGGCCTTCAACTCTGTCTGTTATCGTGATGCTGCCATTTTCATTAAAGGTGAAATCATATTCGCTGTGTAGACCAGAGAGAACGCCAGTATCGCTGCCTTCTCCGCCTTGAAGTACATCATTACCTGCGCCGCCACTTACGGTGTCATTACCGTTGCCGCCCGTGAATATATCATTGCCTTGGCCCAATTGTACGTTTGCGCCGTCGTAAGAGCCGCCAATAGTGACATTGTCGTTATCATCACCCGCATCAATATTAAACCCAGTGACGCCTTTATCACCGATGACATTAATTGTATCGGCTCCTTCGCCTGTGTTGATGGTGAAATCATTACCCCAGCCTGAGCCATTGCTTTGTGCGTTAACTTCAACAACATCATCGCCGCCGCCTGTTGTGATATTGCCGCGCTTTGCGCCGTTAACAATAACGGTCGAGCTGCCATCGCCATTAAGGGCAACATCCGTGTGAACAAAGTTGTTTAACGTGATGTCACTTGCGCTATCTGAGGAAATCTCAATGTTTTTGACGCTATTCCACGCCGTGTCTAGTGTTACTTCAAGTGTATTCTGATCGTGATAAACATAGGTAATTTGTGCGTTATCGGATACGCCAGAAATGTTCATTTCTTCGCCTGTCACGGTATAAGTTTCACCGTAATTATCGGCGCGCAAGTCATAACCATCTGTGCTGTTAATCGTGTCCTGATTATCTGTTTTATTACTGACGCGTGCTAATATGTTTGTATCTGCACGGAGAGGAGCAACGTCAATTTCTGGCTGCGGATCAGTGTCCGCGCTTGTCTCTGTATCTGTATCTGTATCTGTATCGTTTGTCGCTGCTGGCTCAAGCTGAATGCCGGTGTCAATCCCGCTGTTTATACGCGGCGCCTCAAATAACACGTTTACAGCTTTTTGTGTTCCATCCTGCGGGGATAATATTGTTTGTGCTGGCTGAGTGACGTTATAAAATGCAGGAGTGTCCGCACTGTCTTGCGCAGCATCTATGGGTATTTGTAGCTCTGAATTTAAGGTCATAAACAGCGCGGAATCTAACGCATCTGCTTGTATATAGGTATCAGTTTGTGGTGTGTTCTGGGGTGGGCGTGCGCTGCGGGTAACGTCACCGCCGTTATTTGTCGTTGTGCGTATTTCATCGCTGCGTGTCACCGTGATTTGATCGGGATTTGATAATGCGCCAAATGAAGTGTCGGCGCTAAGCAACGTATCAACCACATAAAGGTCATCTTGCCCAACGAAAGCACCTAATAAGTCTTTATCTGTAAGGCCAATCAGCGGGTTGGATGCGATGGCTTCTTCGTCACCAGAGAATACGTTATCCGTTAGATAGAATTTTGCCGATATATCCCCGCCGGTAATGTCTTGCAATACCGTAAAATAATCAAGGTCAGATCGCGCGGTTTCACCGCTCGCGTCTAATTTATCAATGGTTTGCGTTGATACGCTATTCGAACCGTCTATCATATGAATCTCCCTTACCACACCATTATACTTAGGGGGTGTTAACGAAACCTTGCCAAAATAAGTTCAGCGCGTATTCATCTGCTTTATCTGCGTTTTTTCAGATGAGGAGCACCTCTGAAGCCCTGTGTTTGTAGGCTTTTGTAGCCATATTATGTGGAGTCAGAACGTACATAGCTATTGAGTCCATAAAGATTATGCAAAAGGATAGGTTTCGGGCTGTTTTAGGCTTAAAACCATGAGTTGAACAAGGCGCTTTTACCCTTCGATATAATAAGGCTTATACACCAAAGCTCTGGCATGAATGCAGAAAATGACATATAGATGTAAAAGAAAAAATGCTGACCGCCTCAGAGGGCCTCAGATTGATAAAGGATAGATATAGCCATGAAAACACGCGCAGCCGTTGCTTATAAAGCGGGAGAACCTCTCGTTATCGAAACTGTTGATTTAGACGGCCCAAAGGCTGGCGAGGTCTTGGTTGAAAACATGGCGACAGGTGTCTGCCATACGGATGCGTTTACGCTTTCCGGAGACGACCCAGAGGGTGCGTTTCCTGCGATACTTGGCCATGAGGGCGCGGGGATTGTCCGTGAAATTGGTGCGGGTGTAACGTCGGTAAAAGTCGGCGACCATGTGATTCCCCTTTATACGCCTGAATGCCGTGAATGTGATTTCTGTTTAAACCCAAAAACGAACCTATGCCAATCGATCCGCACAACGCAAGGGCAAGGTGTAATGCCTGATGGCACGAGCCGCTTTTCTATCGGTGGCAAAGATATTTTGCATTATATGGGCTGTTCGACGTTTTCAAACTTTACCGTCATGCCTGAAATCGCTGTGGCAAAAATCCGTAAAGATGCGCCTTTTGAAAAGGTCTGTTATATCGGCTGCGGCGTAACAACTGGGCTTGGCGCGGTTGTTTTTGATGCGAAGGTTGAGCCTGGTTCAACGGTCGCAGTCTTTGGTCTTGGCGGCATTGGCCTGAACGTTATTCAAGGTGCAAAAATGGTCGGCGCCTCACGCATAATTGGCATTGATCTTAACCCTTCAAAAGTTGAGCTCGCAAAGAAATTCGGCATGACAGATTTTATTAACCCCAATGAGGTTGATAATGTGGTCGAAGCGATTTGTGATCTGACCAGCGGCGGCGTTGATTATTCATTTGAATGTATTGGTAATGTTGATGTGATGCGCCAAGCTTTGGAATGCTGCCATAAGGGCTGGGGCGAAAGCCTTATCATTGGCGTTGCCGGCGCAGGGCAAGAAATTTCGACCCGCCCATTTCAGCTTGTCACAGGTCGCGTGTGGCGCGGCTCTGCCTTTGGCGGGGCACGCGGGCGCACAGATGTGCCGAAAATTGTTGATTGGTACATGGATGGTAAAATCAATATTGATGATCTGATCACCCACACCATGCCGCTAGATGAAATTAATACTGCCTTTGACCTGATGCATGAGGGTAAATCAATCCGCAGCGTTGTGGTCTATTAATCATGAAACAGCTTGAAAGCCACAAATGCTATGGCGGCACGCTGAGTGTTTATGAACATCGCAGCGTTGTTTTAGGCTGCGCGATGACGTTTTCAGTCTTTTTGCCCGCGCAAAGCGATGATGCGCCAGTGCCTTTTTTGACGTTTCTTTCTGGCCTTACCTGCACTCACGATAACTTTACGACCAAAGGCGGCGCTTACGGCTTCGCGGCGCAGGCGGGCCTTGCGATTATTGCGCCCGATACTTCGCCGCGCGGGGATAATGTGCCAGATGATGATGCCTATGATTTTGGCAAAGGCGCAGGGTTTTATATTAACGCGACGCAGGGCCCGTGGGCGGCGCATTATCAAATGGAAAGCTACATCACGGCAGAGCTGAACGCGCTGATCTGTAAGCATTTCCCTGTTAGCAAAGAACGCCAAGGTATATTTGGTCATTCTATGGGCGGGCATGGCGCTTTAACTTTGGGCCTGAAATATCCCGTTTTATTCAAGTCTATATCTGCGTTATCGCCAATTGTTGCACCCTCGCAGGTGCCGTGGGGGGCGAAAGCGTTTCAAGGTTATTTAGGGGCGGATGAAGTGACATGGCAAAAACATGATGCCTGCGCTTTAATGGAAAAAGCCGATGGGCGCGCGTCTTTCCCTGAAATTCTAATCGATCAAGGGCTTGGTGATGATTTCCTCGCCACGCAGCTCAAACCAGATTTATTTGAAGCCGCCTGCGCAAAATCTGGGCAAAGCCTTAAGCTGCGCTTGCATGAGGGCTATGATCATAGTTATTACTTTATACAAAGCTTTATCGGTGACCATATCGCCCACCATGCTAAGATATTAGCTTAAAAAGACGTTATTCGCCGCCGTTAATGCCGTAATGTATCGCCATGACCAGCGCAATGGAAATACCAAGGCCGACCATCATTTTGAGGAAGTCTTTACCGATAAGCGGGAAAACATAGCCAAGTTTATATTCTTTACGGTATGTGGTCGCGATGGCGAGCTCGCGCCCTGTAAGTAGGCCGACAAAGACCCACGTTGTTGACATCGGAATATCATTCATTTCCTTGAAATAGATAAGCAAAAAGGCGTAAACAAGGTCAATAATAGTCGCGGATCGGGTAAAACGCGTCCCTGATTTTTCTAAGACCACGCCCTGTATTTTGCCGCCATGGGTATAAAATATAACGCCGAGCCAAAATACCAACAGGGCGATCACGCCAATTAAAAGGCTGAGCGGGAGTTCGCGCGGCAAAAACACCGCAATATTCGCCATGTCATGCGATAGCCATGAAAACCATAAAAATCCCGTCGCAAACCACTGCATAATGCGCCAACGCACGCGGTGCTCTTTCTTAACCTTATTAAACTTTTCATTCATAAGCCGCGATACGACCATCCAAATCCCATAGGCAATAACGGCAGAAAGACCATAGCCAACAATGCTCTTCACTAGCATTTTTTCCAAAACGAATGTTGATGCAAAAACAGAAAGGACTAAAAATGTTGTAGATACGGGAATACCAAAACGGGTCAATGCGACCAATACGAGGGGCGCGGCGGCGTGATACCATTGAATTTCTATGGGAGGGATTTTATTAAGCCGCCCATATGATATGTCACCGCCATTAATGACCCAGCCATAAACGATTGTAGCAATTAATACTGCGCTTGCTGCGGCCCAAAGCCAGTACCATTTGAAAACTTTACTATTCGATGCGATGAACGTGCCCAAAGTTTGCACGGAATCATTGCCAATAACGGAATATGCGGCTAATAAAAAGCCGATTAATGCGTAAAAGCTATGAATATCCATTGTTTATACTGCTGCTTTGCCTAAAAATGAGTTGAAAAACTGCTTAATGAGCTTTTCAGCGTTGTTTTCTAAATCAAAACCCTCAATATCGTTGAGGTATTCTGTAATGATGCCTTTCATATAGCAGCGAATGGAGAGTGTCAATATTTCAGGGGAGGCCGAGGCGGGCAAGTTGCCATCCTGTTTCGCTTTTTCAAAGTAACGAGAAAAGATTTTTAAGCTGTCCTCTTTCTTTTTGCGGTGTTTGTCCCAATATTGTTCAAGGTCACCGCTATAATGGCAGCCAAGCATAAACAATGCGGCAGCTTGGCGCTTTTTCTGATCGGTAGTAAAATCGAGGAGTAACTTTACACAGATATTATGCAGCTGCAGCAGTGGGGCATTGTCGCCTTTTTCTATGTCTTCCAACAACAGTGCGGAAAGCGGCTGATAAAAACGTTCATGAATAGAATCGAAAATCTCGCCTTTATTCTTGAAGTGCCAATATATAGCACCGCGCGTGACATTGGCGCTTTCGGCAATGTCTTCCAATGACGTGTTTGCCACTCCGCGCTGTGAGAAGTGGCCGACAGCTGCATCTAATATGGCATCATATGTTTTTTGTGCGTCTTCTTTTGTGCGGCGCATACTTTATTCCTCAGCAACATTGACAACATACATCCGTGTATGTATAATTAATGATAGACTTAAATTTTTAGTTTGTCCAGCTTTGCCTACGTAACGCGTTCACACTAAAGAAAACAAAGGCCAAGCCATGAATAAACGTTTTTTAATTGTTATCGCTGTCATTGCAGTCGCCGCGGCGGCTGCATATTATTTTGTCGAAACCAAAGCGGATGACGGCGGGGCAGCGATGCCCGTGCACGGGCAAGGGGCACAGGCCGTAAGCGTTATGCAGCTTAAGACGCAAACTGTGTCGCTTTCGCGCGCATTACCTGGACGCATTTCAGCGTTTAGACAATCACAAGTGCGCCCACAGGTGAACGGCATAATTACGCAGCGCCTGTTTGAAGAAGGCGCAAACGTAGAAAAAGGCCAGCAGCTCTACCAGATTGATGATGCACGTTATGAGGCCGCGCTACTCAGTGCACAGGCAGATTTAAATAGTGCGCGTTCTAACATTGCATCTGTAAAAGCGAGAACATCACGTTACAAAGATTTGGTTAAAATTGATGCGGTGAGCCGTCAGGAATATGACGATGTAAAAGCGCAACTTGACCAAGCAAATGCAGGCGTTGCTGTGGCGCAAGCCGCTGTTGATGTTGCACAAGTGAATTTAGATTACACCAAAGTTTACGCGCCGATTTCAGGCCGTATTGGTCGTTCATTGGTTACAGAAGGTGCGCTTGTCACGGCCAACCAGCAACAGGCCATGTCGGTTATCACGCAGCTTGACCCGATCTATGTTGATATGCAGCAAGCTAGCGGCGAGGCGATGGCCTTGCAGCAAATGCGCCTAGAGGGTCAAGAAGAAATCGCCGTGACTGTAATGCTTGGCGATAACCATCAGCTTGCCTACCCGCATGAAGGCTCATTGAAATTCTCAGAAGTAACGATCGATGAAACCACAGGGTCAATCACATTACGGGCCCGAGTGCCAAACCCTGATAATATATTGATGCCGGGCTTGTTCGTTCGTGCCTCGTTAAATATTGGTGACGTTGATGCGTTGCTTGTTCCACAGCGCGCCGCGACCCGCAACCCTGATGGTACGCTAAACGTCTGGGTAGTTGATGGCGATAATAAAGCACAATCGCGCGCCATTGAAGTGAAAGAGGCTTACCAAGATAGCTGGATTATTAGCGCAGGCTTAACTGATGGCGATACAATCATTGTTGAGGGTTATCAAAAAGTAGCTGCAGGGGCACAGGTTGAGCCATCGCTATGGTTAGCTAAAACTGGGGCGCAAAACAGCGCACATTAAGAATTTATAATATATAGCCCTGCGCAAAAAACTGATGCGGGTATACAGAAAGAATCAATATGGCACGCTTTTTTATTGACCGTCCCGTCTTTGCTTGGGTCCTTGCAATCATTACAATGCTTGCAGGTATTTTGGCTATTCGCTCTTTGCCGGTTGAGCAATACCCCAAAGTCGCACCGCCCACAGTGGCGATTAGTGCAGCTTATCCGGGGGCGTCGGCAAAAACGGTTGAAAATGCCGTTACGCAGGTTATTGAGCAGCGCCTAAACGGCATTGATAATTTAAGATATTTCAGCTCCAATAGCGCTGACGGCACAATGAGCATTACCCTTACATTTGAGCCGGAAGCCGATGCGGATATCGCACAGGTGCAAACCCAAAATAAAGTACAGGGCGCGGTGCCTTTATTGCCGCTGGAAGTACAGCAGCTTGGCGTCACGGTGACCAAATCAAATGACACATTTTTACTTGTCGTCGGGCTGTATTCTGAAAGCGATAAATATACGCAAGGTGACTTAAGTGATGTTTTGGTCTCTGATTTTAGGGACTCGCTTTCACGTATAAACGGGGTTGGTAGCGTCACTGTATTTGGTGCACAGCACGCGATGCGTATCTGGTTAGACCCTGCAAAACTATATAGTTATAATATGACGCCAATTGATGTGCAGTCAGCCATTCAAGTGCAAAATACGGATGTATCAGCAGGTCAGCTTGGCGGCATGCCCGCAATGAAGGGGCAGCAAATTAATGCGACCATCACCGCGCAATCACGCCTACAAACCGCAGAGGATTTTCAAAATATTATCCTGCGTGTTAATGAAGATGGCTCACAGCTGCGCTTAAAAGACGTGGCAAAGGTTGAATTGGGCTCAGAATCCTATGACCGGATTGTGCGTTATAAACGCAAGCCTGCCAGCGGTATCGCTATTAGCTTGGCAACAGGCGCAAACGCCTTGAAAACCGCTGACCTAGTAAAAGAGCGCGTGGCAGAATTAGAAGAGTTCTTGCCAGAAGGCGTTGAGGTTATCTATCCGTATGACACCACGCCGTTTGTCGAATTATCAATTGAATCGGTGATCCATACCTTGATCGAAGCCGTTATTTTGGTCTTTCTCGTGATGTTATTGTTTTTACAAAATCTACGGGCAACTTTGATCCCGACGATTGCGGTGCCGGTTGTTTTACTTGGTACATTCGCGATCCTTGCTTTGCTTGGCTTTACGATCAATACCCTCACCATGTTCGCGATGGTGCTAGCGATTGGCTTGCTGGTTGATGACGCGATTGTCGTTGTCGAAAATGTCGAACGGATCATGAGCGAAGAAGGCCTGTCCCCGAAAGAAGCTACACGTAAATCAATGGACCAAATTACCGGCGCCTTGATTGGTATTGCGGTTGTGTTATCAACTGTGTTTATCCCAATGGCGTTTTTCAGTGGGTCGGCAGGTGCAATTTATAAGCAGTTCTCGGTGACGATTGTCGCGGCGATGGTGCTTTCCGTCGCGGTGGCGCTGATTCTTTCGCCGTCTTTATGTGCGACGATATTAAAACATGAAAAAGACGGCAAGCGCCGTAAAGAAACGGGCTTCTTTGGTGCATTTAACCGCATGTTTAACAAGGCGCGTAATGGCTATGAACGCGCGACAAGTTACATTGCCCGCCGTATCATCCGCTTCTTCGTTGTCTATTTGGTTCTGATTGGCGGCCTTGGGTACGGTTTTATGAATTTACCTACATCATTCCTGCCAAACGAAGACCAAGGATTCTTGTTTATGATGGTCAACACCCCCGCGGGATCAACGTCCGAACGGACTTTGGAATCTGTTGTACAGGTTGAGGATTACTTGCTTGCGCAGGAAAAGGTCGAGCATTTATTTACTGTTGTTGGTTTTAGTTTTGCGGGCTCTGCACAAAATGCAGCCTTTGGCTTTGTCGGTCTGAAAGACTGGGAAGAGCGTAAGGGCGAGAACGAAAGTGTCTTTGCGATTTCTGGTCAGGCTATGGGCTCATTTATGAAGATTAAAGATGCCAGTGCCTATGCTTTTTTTCCACCGCCAATCCGTGAGCTTGGTAATGCGTCTGGTTTTGATTTTCAGCTTGTTGATCGTGCAGGCCTTGGTCATGACGCCTTAATGGGCGCGCGCAATCAGCTGTTAGGTGCTGCGGCGCAGAACCCATTGTTGGTTGGTGTCCGTCCCAATGGTCTCAATGACGTACCGCAATTCAAAATTGATATTGATAACGAAAAAGCCGCGGCTATGGGCGTGTCACTAAGCGATATTAACCGCACATTGCAAATTGCGTGGGGGTCTAGCTATGTGAATGACTTTGTCGATAAAGGCCGTATCAAAAAGGTTTATATGCAGGGCGCGACAGATAGCCGCATGATGCCAAAGAACTTGAATGACTGGTATGTGCGTAATAATAAAGGCGCAATGGTACCTTTCGATGCCTTTGCGACGACGAACTGGACGTATGGCTCACCAAAGCTAGAACGCTTTAATGGTAATGCCTCCGTCAACATTCAAGGCGGCGTGGCTGAGGGTGTCAGTACAGGTGATGGCATGAATGAAATTGACAAGATTGTCGCAAGTTTGCCTGATGGTGTCGGCGTTGAGTGGTCCGGTATATCATATGAAGAACGCGCCGCCGGTGCGCAGGCTCCTGCGCTTTATGCGCTGTCGATTTTGATTGTCTTCTTATGCCTTGCCGCGCTTTATGAAAGCTGGGCTGTACCGCTTGCTGTGATGCTTGTTGTGCCGCTTGGTATTTTGGGCACAGTGATAGCGAGTAATATATTTGGCATGTCTAATGATGTGTATTTCCAAGTTGCGCTGCTGACCACGGTCGGGCTCTCGGCCAAAAACGCGATTTTGATTGTCGAATTTGCCAAAGAGCTGAAAGAAGAAGGGCATAGCGTTATGGAGGCAGTTGCCACGGCGGCGCGTCTGCGTTTCCGCCCGATCATCATGACCTCAATGGCTTTTATCCTTGGCGTTACGCCGATGGCTTTGGCAAGCGGCGCTGGGGCGGCGAGCCAAAATGCTATTGGTATTGCCGTAATGGGCGGTATGATAGCAGCAACATTCTTGGCGATTTTCTTCGTCCCGATGTTTTATGTCGCCGTTGAAAAAATCTTCCACAAAGAGCCACCGCAAGGGGACGCATCATGAGAAAATCAGTTCTAAATATCGCTGTATTATTAAGTGTCAGCACAAGCCTGTCGGCATGTAGCTTGATGCCTGATTATTTGCGCCCCCATGCTCCCGTCGCAATAAGCTGGAGCGACAGTGCTTCTTATGACGCTGCAGCAAGTTTAGCGCTCGCGCATAATTTGTCGTGGCAGGCATTTTACAGGGACCCTGCCTTGCGCCAAGTTGTGAAGACCGTCCTTGAAAATAATAAGGATTTAAAGCTCGCCGCATTAAACATCAAAGAAGCGCGAGCGCTATACCGCATTGAACGCGCCGATATTCTGCCTGCTGTGAATGCAAATGCAGGGGCTAGTAATGTTAAAACATCTGATCAAAGCAGCGCGACAGGGCGCGGCGCAACATCAGAATCCTACAGTGCGAATTTAGGCATAGCGTCTTATGAATTAGATTTATTCGGCCGTCTAAGCAGCCAAAACCAAGCGGCGCTGAATGAATATCTCGCCACAGAAGCGGCGCGTAGCGTTGTACAAAACAGCTTGATTGCGGAATCCGTCAATGCTTATTTGCAGCTGCTTGCCAACAAAAAATTACTGAGCCTGACACAGCAAACATTGGATGCGCAGCAGCGCACATATGATATTCTTGCTCAGTCGCGTGATAGCGGCATTGCAACAGGGTCTGATGTTGCACGTGCACAAACGGCCGTTGAAATGGCGCGGGTGAATTTGTTTAAATATCGCCGGCTTGTGCAGCAGAATAAAAATGCGTTGACCTTGTTAATGGGGGTAGCCTATAGCGATGCGCTTATCCCTGAAGCTGTGCTGGCTGACCTTGTGCTGCCTGATAACCTGAATGCGGGTATTCCTGCGCAAGTCTTGACGCTGCGCCCTGACGTACGCCAGGCTGAATATGCATTATTAGCGCGTAACGCGGATATTGGCGCAGCGCGCGCCGCATTTTTCCCAAGCATATCGCTGACGGGGGCTTACGGCTTTGCGAGTGATGATCTGTCAAACTTATTTGCCAGCGGGGCTTTTGGTGCATGGAGCTTCATTCCACAAATTACCCTGCCGATCTTTAAAGCAGGGGAAAACAAAGCGAATTTAGACTTAAGCAAAATTCGTAAGGAGCAAGCGATTGTCACTTACGAAAAAACCGTACAAACTGCTTTCAGTGAGGTCGCCGATGAACTGGCCGCCCGCGCAACATTAACCGCGCAGCTTGATGCACAATACCGTTTAGTCGAGGCCGCGCAGAGCGTTTATGATATATCACATGCTCGTTATAAGTCAGGTATTGATAGTTTTCTCAATGTGCTGGATGCACAGCGCGAGCTCTACGCCTTTGAGCAAAGCGCGATTGAGCTTGAAAGGTCGCGCTTTAGTAATTTAGTGGATCTTTATAAAGTTCTTGGCGGTGGCAGCGGTGGAAAATAATCTATCTCTGAATTTAGGTCTACAGAGCAAGCCGCATGTGATAGAATTGCTTAACATTTAGAGCGAAAAGACAAGTAATATGAAGAAATCACATGCTATAGCGACAGGATTCGCGGGAATTATTGTCCTCTGGATGGGCGTAGGCATGTTGTTTGGAGCTGCCGATAATAGTCAAGCAGCACTTTCGGCAGATCAGCATGAGCCCGCACAAAAGATGAGAGTCGAAACCAGAGAGCAAAAGGCTGTACCCGTTATTAGTTACGTTATCGCGCAGGGCCATGTTATGCCGGACCGCGCGGTCATCATGCGTGCGAAAGCCGCCGCGCAGGTACAAGAAATCCTGATCAAAGAAGGCCATATTGTGAAGGCTGGTGATGTCCTCGCAAAGCTAGATATAGAAGACCGTCAAATTAAGCTCGATAAAGCCAAAGCCAAAACGGCAGAGGCGCAGCGTAAATATGATTCGGCAAAAAGCCTTGGTAAAAAAGGCTACACCGCAGAAACCAGAATAGACGAAACATTGACGGCGCTGAAAACCGCGCAAGCGGATGAAAAACAAATCGCTTTAGAGGTCGAGAACACAAACCTTACTGCGCCTTTTGACGGTATTATCGACCATCAGAATATCGAACAAGGTAATTACGTCAGAATTGGCGACGAAGCCTTCACCATTGTCGATAATGACCCGCTGGTTATCACTGTGTATGTGCCGCAACACGAAATAAGTGAGATTAAAACAGGTGGAAAAGCAAATGTTGAACTCGCCACAGGGCAGGCTAAAGAAGGTGTCATTCGTTTTGTCGCTCCGCGCGCCGAACACGTCACGCGTAGTTTCCGTGTAGAAATTGAAATTGCAAATCCTGATAGCTTACCTTCAGGCACAAGCGCCACGGCGCGCATCCCTAAACAGAGCATTATGGCGCATTTTGTGTCCCCGTCCTTGTTAAGCTTGGATGAAAAAGGTGTGACGGGCATTAAAACGGTTGATCTGGACGATGCCGTTGTGTTCCACCCTGTGAAAATTGTGAAGGCCATGCCAGATGGCATTTATGTTTCTGGTCTGCCTGAAAGCGCGCGCATTATTATCAATGGCCAAGGTTTCGTCCGCGCTGGTGAAACTGTCTCTTTTGTGGGGGCATCTGATGACAATCATTGATGCAGCCTTCGGGCGTTCGCGCGTGATTATGTTGGTTTTCGTCATGATCCTTGTTGCTGGCGCGTTTGCCTATGATGCTATTCCCAAAGAATCAGAACCCGATATCCCCATTCCGACATTTTATGTCTCGATGTCTCATGAAGGCATCTCTCCCGAAGACGCGGAACGTTTGCTTGTTCGCCCGATGGAAAAAGAACTGCAATCATTGGAGGGCTTAAAAGAAATGCGCTCGGTCGCGGGGGAAAGCTATGCTTCGGTGACCTTAGAATTTAGCGCTGGCTTTGATTCAGACGAAGCGCTACTTGATATCCGCGAAAAAGTTGATCTTGCGAAATCTGAACTGCCGCCAGATACAAATGAACCACGTGTGATGGAAGTAAATGTTGCGCTTTTCCCTGTGTTAAGCGTGGCGCTATCTGGCGCTTTGCCAGAACGTGAAATGGTGCGAATTGCGCGTGACCTGCAGGATAAATTAGAAGCGCTACCTGGTGTTTTAGAAGCGCAAATTGGTGGTGACCGCGAAGAAATGATGGAGGTCGTCGTCGACCCGTCTGTGATGGAAAGCTACGACATTACGTTTCAAGACATTACGGCTTTATTACAAAACAATAACCGTTTAATCGCGGCAGGCGCAATTGACACCGGCGCAGGGCGCATGGTTTTGAAGGTGCCGGGGGTGATTGAGGGCATTGAAGATGTCATGGACTTGCCGCTAAAAACCTTCAATGATACGGTCGTGACATTCAAGGATGTCGTGAGTATCCGCCGTACCTTTAAAGACCCAGAAAGTTTTGCACGCATCGCAGGTGAAAACGCGGTTGTACTCGAAGTGTCAAAACGCCTTGGCGCGAATATTATTGAAACGATTGAAGGTGTGCAGCGCATTATCGCGGAAGAGAAAAAGCGCTGGCCGCCAACGCTCGAAGTTACGTTTATGCAGGATAAATCAGTGCAAATCCGCGATATGCTGAGCGATTTACAAAATAACGTGCTCTCTGCAGTGGTTCTGGTCATGATTGTTATTGTCGCGGCTTTGGGCGTTCGCCCTGCGCTGCTTGTTGGCATGGCGATACCGGGTTCATTCCTCGCAGGGATTCTGGTGATTTATGGTATGGGGCTGACGATTAACATTGTCGTCTTATTTAGCCTTATTCTGGTGGTTGGTATGCTAGTTGACGGAGCGATTGTGACGATTGAGCTTGCCGACCGTAAAATCGCTGAGGGGCTTGAACGTAAAGCCGCCTACGCGGCCGCTGCAAAACGTATGTCATGGCCGATTATCGCCTCGACCGCAACGACGCTTGCCGTGTTTATCCCACTTCTTTTCTGGCCGGGTATGGTCGGTGAGTTTATGAAATATCTACCGATCACGGTGCTGTGTACGCTTGTCGCATCGCTATTTATGGCGCTTGTGTTTATTCCTGTGCTTGGCGGCCTTATTGGCAGCAAGGAAGTCGGGGATAAAGGCAGTCTAAAAGCTATTCGCGCGGCAGAAAACGGTAACTTGAACGACGTGCAAGGCGCGACGGGACGTTATTTAAGGTTCTTAGAAAAATTATTGCATCACCCGCTCAAAGTACTGATGGCGGCGCTGGCCTTTCTTATTTTAACGTTTGTTGCATTTGGCATGTTTGGTAAAGGGGTTGAATTTTTCCCTGATATTGAGCCTGATTATATTCAGGTGCAAGTGCAAGCGCGCGGTGATTTATCAATCTACGAAAAAGACGCGCTTGTGAAACGCGTAGAGCAAAAGTTACTGGGTATGGATGTGTTTCAGGCCGTGTATTCGCGCACATACGGCAATGTCAATAATCAGCAAGGCATGCCCGCTGATGTAATTGGCGTGATTCAGCTTGAATTTGTGAACTGGAAATTGCGTGCGCCTGCATCGGATATTATTGAGGATGTGCGTGCGCGTATAAAAGATGTTGCCGGTATTAAGGTACAGGTACGTAAGGCTGAATCTGGCCCTTCTGGGGGGAAACCCATAGAAGTTGAAATCCGCGCTGATGATATGGATAAACTGGCACAGGCTGTTGAACAAGTGCTCGCGCTGATGGAAGATGTTGGCGGTTTTGTTGACACAGAAGACAGCCGTCCGCTGCCGGGCATTGAATGGCGCCTTGAAATTGACCGTGAACAAGCCGCGCGTTACGGCGCGGATGTTACGACGCTAGGCAGCGCCGTGCAAATGCTGACCACAGGCTTGAAGCTGGCAGAATATCAGCCTGATGACGCGGATGAAGAGCTAGATATCCGTCTGCGCTTTCCATCTGATGAACGTAGTTTAGAACAGCTGTTGCAGCTGCGCGTACCGACCCCTGTGGGGCATATACCCGTAAATAATTTCATTGCGTTTGAAACGGCGCAGAAAACCGGCAATATTACGCGCGTCGATTCTCGCCGTGTGATGAGCGTGAAATCCGATGTGGCGGAGGGACTGCTGGCTGATAACCAAGTGAGTTTATTGAAAGAGGCCCTCGCGGCAAGCAGCTTTGATCCTGCGGTCAGTGTTCACTTTAAAGGCCAAGATGCAGACCAAGCCGAAGCAGGCGCTTTTCTATCAAAAGCATTTTTGATTGCTGTGTTCATGATGACGACGATACTGGTCATGCAATTTAATAGTTTTTATCAGGCCGGTCTGGTACTAAGCGCGATTATATTCTCAACCGCAGGCGTGCTTATTGGGCTCCTTATCACGGGTAACCCGTTCGGCATTGTGATGGGCGGCATTGGCGTTATCGCTTTGGCGGGTATTGTTGTGAATAATAATATTATCCTGATTGATACGTTTAATGACATGAAACGTAAGAACATCCCCGCTATGGAGGCTATTTTACGTACCGCCGCGCAGCGTATGCGTCCCGTATTGTTGACTTCTGTCACCACTATACTGGGCTTGATACCGATGGTGCTTGCGATGAATATTGACTTTTTCAACCAAGAAATTGCCTTTGGGGCGCCGTCTTCGCAATGGTGGATACAGCTATCGAGCGCGATTGCTGGCGGCCTTGCTTTCGCGACGTTATTGACGCTAATTTTAACACCATGCTTATTAATGATTGGGGAATCGCTGTCACAGAAGTTCAGCGTAAAGAAGTTATTTTCGCGCGCGCCAAAGCCATTAGCAGATTAGGGATAGGACCCATATATTATGACGCCCCTACCACGTAGAATGTTAACTTTACTTGCCTGCACAGCGTTAAGCGGCTGTGCAAATTTTGGTGGGGCGGCGCCGTGGCTTGACAAGTCACCTGTGCCTGAAAGCTGGCAATCTGAGGGTGCTGTCGACGCAGGATACGAAAATGCGCCTTGGGTGAAGACGTTTGATGATCCAATGCTCAATGCCTTAGTCAGCGATGCATTGCGCCATAATTATGATTTACAGCGCGCTGCGGCTGATCTCGATAAGGCGGCGGCGCAAGCCAAGAAGTCCGGCGCAGATTTATGGCCCGTAATGAACTTAAATGCTCATGGTGGGCGCAGCGGTAATGTTGAGAATGCAGATGCGGCAAACGCGCAATATGGCGTATCGCTTGATGTCAGCTGGGAACTTGATGTTTGGGGGCGTATTCGCGCGGGAAAAGATGCCGCTATCTATGATTATTATGCCGCAGAATACGATTATGCCGCCGCCAAGCAGTCTTTAGCGGCGCAAACCGCCAAAGCTTACTTCTTGGCGATAGAAACAGGTCAGCAAACTGCGCTGGCGCTGGTCTTTGAAGACAATATAAAAGAAACGCTTGATGTGACCGATGCTTTTTATCAGGAAGGTCTTGTTTCAATGCAGGATATTCATCTTGTCAGGGCAGATTTATCGCGCGCGAAGGAATCTATACAGAACGCAAAAAGCGCCCAGTTAAGCGCGCTACGTAGCCTTGAAGTTTTATTGGGTCGCTATCCCGCAGCATCATTGCACGCAAGCCAGATTTACCCCGCTATGCCTGATGCGCTAGCGGCGGGTCTGCCATCAGAGATGCTTGAGCGCCGCCCTGATATCCGTGCTGCAGAACGCCGCGTTGCTGCTGCCTTTGACCGCCGAGAAGAAGCCAAAGCCGCGAAGCTACCTGCAATCTCGCTCACCGCGTCACTGGGCGGTAGTTCAGAGCATTTGAATACGCTGAGCGACCCATCAAACATTTTGTGGAGTGCAGTGAGTAATCTGTTATTTCCGATTTTTAATGCAGGTAAACTGGATGCTGAGGTTGATATCAAGACAGCAGAACAAAAAGCCGCCATTGCAAATTATCAACAAAAGGCATTGGAGAGCTTCTCTGAAGTTGAGGCCGCGCTCAGCAATGAGAGGCTGTACCGGGCGCGGCAGCAAAATTTGCAGGATGCCTATGTGAACGCGCGCGCGGCAGAGACCATTGCCGATGAACGTTTTAAAGCGGGCGAAACAGATCTACTGGATTTATTGCAAATTAAACGCAGCACGATCACAGCGCAGGTTGATAAAGTAAGAGCGCAGCGCGAATTGCTAGATCAACGGGTAAATCTCCATTTGAGCCTTGGCGGGGCACTACGCTAACGCCCTGTATTGACACGCCTTATAAGTAATAATGCTCTACTTGGATAATTTATTGAACGACAATACACACTACCCCCTTTCTCTTCGCCGTTTTTTATGGCATAAGCGCCTATTAAACAGGAATGAGAGCCATGCTAACAATATCAGACTTAAGCTATAAAATCGGTGGACGCACCATATTAGACGAATGCGACATCGCAGTGATGGACGGCTGGAAAGTCGGCGTCGTTGGGGTTAATGGCGCAGGTAAATCGACATTGTTTAAGCTGATTGCAGGTGAACTTACTGCGGATGGCGGCACAGTTGAAATGAATATTAAGCAGCGCATGGGCATGGTGCGCCAAGATATCCCTGAAGTCGAAACGCCGCTGCTTGACCTCGTCCTTGAGGCCAATGAAGAAATGGCAGAATTATGGCGCCGCACCGAAAGCGAAGAAGACCCAAATAAAATTGCTGATATATATGCGCGTCTCGAAGCCTTGGATGCGTATAGCGCGCCTGCAAAAGCTTCACGCTTGCTTACAGGCCTTGGCTTTAGCGAAGAGCAGCTCAGCGAGCCGTTTTCATCATTTAGTGGTGGCTGGCGTATGCGTGTGGCTTTGGCGGCGGCGCTTTTTGTTGAGCCGGAAATTTTGCTGCTTGATGAACCAACCAACCACTTGGATTTAGAAGCCATCATGTGGCTTGAAAACTATCTGGCCAATTACCCGCACACATTGCTGATTATCTCGCATGACCGTGAAGTGCTGAACAAATGTATCGACCATGTTATTCATGTCGATGCGCAGAAATTAAAGCTTTATACCGGCAATTACGACACTTTTGAACGTGAACGCGCAGAAGCACAGGGCTTGCAACAAAAAATGCATGAAAAGCAGCAAGCCGAGCGCGCCCATATGCAAAAATTTGTTGACCGTTTTAAAGCCAAAGCATCCAAAGCAAGTCAGGCGCAAAGCCGCGTTAAAGCACTTGAGCGCATGGATATTGTTGACGCGGTAATTGCTGCGCGCGCCGTGCATTTCACTTTTCCCAACCCCAAAGAAATTGCATCCCCGATGATCTCGATGGAACATGCAGATATTGGTTATAAAGAAGGCGAGCCCGTTTTAAACCGCGTTTATGAAAGCATTGATAATGACGACCGTATCGCTCTTTTGGGCGCGAACGGTAACGGTAAATCAACGTTGATTAAACTGATCGCAGGAAAATTAGCGCCGCTGAAAGGTGAAGTGTTCCGCTCAACCAAGCTGCGCATTGGTTATTTCTCGCAGCACCAGACCGAAGAACTTGATATGAATTCGACCCCATATCAAGAAATGTTCACTTTGATGCAGAAAACCTATCCTGATGTTAATGAACCGAAAGTGCGTGCCAAACTCGGTGCATTTGGCTTTTCGCGTGAACTTTCGAATAACACCATTCAATCGCTGAGTGGCGGCGAAAAAGCGCGACTTCTTTTCGCGTTTATGAGTTTTGATGCACCGCATTTATTGCTACTCGATGAGCCAACCAACCACTTGGATATTGATGCGCGTGAAGCATTAGTGCAGGCGCTGAACAACTATGAAGGTGCAATCGTTATCGTGAGCCATGACCCGAATATGGTGGAGCGCGTTGCGGACCGTCTTTGGATTGTGCGCGATGGCGAATGTCAGCATTTTGAAGGTAATTTAGATGATTACCGCGACTTTACGATGAAAGCGCGCCGTGAAGAGCGTAAAGAAGGCAAAAAGAAAAAAGATAAGGGCGCTGCGAAAAACAAGGCCGACAAAAAAGAGACAGAGAAACAAAAATCGAGCCTGAACCCACAAAACCTTAAAAAATTAGAGAGTAAAATCGCTAAATTAGAAGGACAAAAATCAGAGCTGGAAACCCTTATGGCCTCTGATGGGTTTTATACGAAACCGCACACTGTAACGACAAAAGCCCAAGACGACCACGCAGCAATAACGGCAGAATTAGAAACTGCCGAAGCAACATGGTTAGAAGCACAAGTCGGCTAAGCGTTATATACGGCATTAAACAAACAGGAATGACACAATGAAATTAATGGTTTTGAACTTACCGCGTGACTTCACGAAGCAAGATATTGCAGAGATGTTTAAAGTCTATGGCAACATCCGTGGCTGCGACCTTATTTTAGACGAAGAAACAGGCAAGTCCAAGGGCTTTGCCTTCGTTGAAATGGCGTTAGATCATGAAGGCGACATTGCGATTGACGCCCTTCATGGCAGTCAGCAAGGCAGAAACAAAATCCGCGTTAAGATGGCTGACGAAAGATAAGAACAGGAAGTAAGCATGATGAACGCCGTAGAAAACACCGCAACTGTTTACGTCGTTTATGATGATCAATGCCCGTTTTGCCGCAATTACTGTCAGCTTGTGCGCATCCGTGAAGCGGCTGGCAACATAGTATTAATCGACGCTCGCAAGCCTTCAACGCTTATGGACGAAATAAACGCACTTGGCTTGGATATTGACCAAGGCATGGTGGTGAAAATCGGTGATCATATCCATTATGGCGCAGATGCTATTCATATTCTTGCGCTGCTCAGCGCCAAATCAGACCTGTTTAACCGCCTCAGTTACTGGCTGTTTAAATCAGATAAAGTCGCAGCTTTTATATATCCCGTCTTGCGCAGTTGCCGCAACCTTGCGCTTAAGCTGATGGGTATTCCGTTTGTTAATAATGTGCAGAAAAAATAATGGAACAGCGCATCACGAACAGCGTTAAATTATTACTGCCCGCGCTGATGCCGTCATGGCGTTTTTTTGAAAGCATTGGGCCTGCGCCGCGCGTTGAATATGCGCTGAGCGCAAATAACAGCGACGCGCTCGCAGCATGGCAAGAATTTCGCCCGCGCCCTCAATCTATATCGTGTCGCCAGATGCTTAAACGGATGGTTTATAACCCGCAATGGAATGGACATCTATACCTCACAAGCTGCGCTGAGCGTTTGATACAAGACCCTAGTGACAGCCATAGCGCCCAAGAAATTAGCGCCCGTATTCAGGCGGCACTACCCAAAAATGCGGAGTCAAAATACCTGCGTTTCCGCCTCGCTTTTATAAGCCGTGAAGTTACAGGGCTAGAAACACATATATTATTTGAATCTGCGCCCACAAGGATTGATGTAAGCGGCGGCGGCGATGATTGATATCACATCACTTGATGGCGCATTGCGCCTCACCGAAATATTACTGGCTTTTGCCTTCATGCAGCAAAGCGCCGAACATTTCACGGCGCCAAAGGGCGAGCGGACAATGTTTATGCTCCGTTTTATTTTGAGCGGCGTTTTGTTACTGGGGCTTTATACGCCGTGGGTCTGCCTTGCTTTGCTTGGCTTAAGCATAGTCAGCTTGCAGCGTTTTAATGGCCCCTATAATGGCGGCAGCGACCGGATGAACATTCTGATTATATCATGTCTTACTTTGGTGCATTTTATGCCGTCTGTGCGGGGGCAGGAATATGTTCTTGGCTATCTGGCGCTGCAGTTGATTTTATCATATTTCATGGCAGGAAAAGTCAAAGTCATGAACTCGGAATGGCGCAGTGGTCGCGCCTTAAACGATGTGTTCGCATTTAGCGCATATCCAGTTAGCGAAGGGCTTCGCGGCTTTGCGAACCACCCCCAAATGCTCCGGGTCATGTCATGGGCGGTGATTGTTTTTGAACTGGCGTTCCCTTTCTCCATTTTGTCGCAAGGGGTGCTTGTTTTTGCACTGTGTATTGCCTGTCTATTTCACTTTGCTAATGCCTGCTTATTTGGGCTGAACAGGTTCTTCTGGGTTTGGCTTGCCGCGTATCCGTCACTTATCTGGTTGCAAGCGCGGCTGTTTACGCTGGGCTAATCTCTATATATTCGCCGCGCCGCGCAAAGAATACGTGACAAATGGCGCTAAATTCTATTTACTCGCCTTAAAGCGCATCAGCGCGAATGACACATAAATGGAAAACTTAATATGCCAAAGCTCTATCAACTCAACCGCCTGAACATCATTGAAATTGGCGAGCATACAGTCTATGTCGATGGCGGCGTACATGGCCCTGTGCCATTGCATGAGGCACCGGATGATGCAGCCATTGGTGATGAAGTTGATGCCTATGTGTATAGCAATGCATCAGACGAGCTTGTCGCGACTATGGCGCGCGCCGCCGCTGGCTTTGGCCAATGCGCATTTTTAAGAGTTGTCTCAACAGGCTCGCATGGTACATTTCTTGATTGGGGATTACCTAAAGATTTGATCTTGCCGCTATCGGAACAAACATCGCGCGTGCGCACAGGGAAATCATATGCGGTGTATATCACGGCAGATGAATTTGAACGCCCAATGGCGAGTATGAAGCTCCACCGTTATTTAGAAGAAGAAAATGACGATTTGAAAAAAGGCGAAGCGGTTGAACTTTTGATCGCCGCTGAAACTGACCTCGGCTTCAAGGCCGTCGTTAATGATGAATATCTCGGCATGATTTTTCATGGCGAGCTTGGTTACCCATTAGAAGTTGGCGCAAGAATGCGCGGCTGGGTCAAAGATTTTTCAGAGGACGGTAAAATTAACCTGACGATCAGCGCCCTAGACGGCGCGGCGCGTGATGAGCTAGAGGAAAGCATTCTAAACCGCCTCAATGCAGCAGAAGGGCGCCTGTATATTTCAGATAAAAGCGCCCCTGCTGATATTTTCGATGAATTTGGCGTCAGTAAAAAGAACTTCAAACGCGCGCTTGGCAATTTATACAAGCAGCGCATCATCGCCATCACTCCAGAATATATTGAACTGATTTAAACAGCTCTTCATCAATTTCTTATTTCTCTCTTGTTTGTTTCCCGTAAAGCGTGCAATGCCCTTGGTTTGGATGAAACCTAAAACTGTGTTATATATGGTGCATAAAAATAATATAAACAGGAAGGTATTTGACATGACTGCGCAACCCGCCACTGCAAAGAAAGAGCCTACACTAAAGGCCTTTGGGAAAAAATCCGTTCAAGATTCTGAGGCGAAACCGCACGAATCAGAAGTCGCTGTTCCGGCTTTATCAAACGACAATGCAGGGCACCATTTGACCCCTGATTGGAGCATTTTTAGCGCCAATAAACTGCACCCGATTGCCGGTAAAGCACAAATCATATTAAGTGTGATTGGTCTTGCTTTCGGTATGCTTTACGCCTTATCCTCACTGGGTGGCCTTGTTATACCTGCGTCGCTAACCATGGCGGTTTTCTCATATCTGACATATGGGCTGATCGGCGTCGTCTGCGGCTATTTTGCAATATGGATACTTGGCGGCGCTATCTTGCTTAGCCCCGTATTATTGATAGCTGCGCTCTTTATGTAGCGTATACGCCTTACGCTAGCCCTTCGGCTTTTAGCGCGATGATACGGTCATGCAAAACGCCGTTATTGGTTAACATTTCCCAGACGGCCTTTTGTTTGACGCGCATATTATTGATGCTAGTCAAGAAGTCGATGATGATTGGCTGTCTTTGGTTGGCGTGATCAATGACAGGGCCAATACGCTGGCAAATCAGACCAAGGCGTTCGAACGATTCAATGAGCGGTACTTCTAATAATACGCAGCCTTGCGTATAGCCATTGGCAATAGCAACATCGAAACAGCTTTTGATCAAGCCAATCGGCGCAAAAGGAATGATGCGTCGCGCAAGCCTTTTTGAGCTTTTATCAATAAAGGTCTCTTGGTCTTGATCCTGCACGCCGCCGAGGGGGGAGCGCTCATCACCATGACGTGAGCGAAACTTCTTTAAGATACAAAGTTTAGAAATTTCACACATGTTTTTGATTGTCTGCTCTTCACGCAAACGGCCGCCACTAAACACTTCCTGTATAGGCAAGCTATGCCCAAGGTTCTCCATATTCGGCATAACAACCCGTACCGTACCAATAGCTTCGCCGCTACGCTTATGGATCAGCAAACAATGCGTTGCATGATCATCATAAATGTCACGTTCTAGCTTATTGACGTGGCGCTCAGCTTCTTGATAACCAAACTCCTCGCACAGCACTTCATAACGAATACGGAAGGCCTTTTCTTTTAAGGCGGCACTTTCTGCGACCACAGTTTCAAAAAGCTGGTTATACAGCCACGAAAAGCTTTTAAACTGCAGATAGTCTTTAATGGGGGCGCTCAGCATAGAACGCTCTTTACGGAGGTCTTTCATATTTTACACTTTCCAAATAACGTAATTACACACACATTTATTAGTATAAGGCAGGGTCTATTAACCATTACTAAAGTATAGATAAAATTCTATCTAATTTTTACGTGAGAAACTGTGGTATAATGGGCAATAATTGCGTATATTAATGCGCAGTGAACCCAGCGGAATGAGATTATAGCCACGATGAAAGACACAACATCCAGAGATCAGCTTTTAGAAGACTTGCTTGTCTTGAACAAAGACTTAATCGTCGAAGACGTTGAAAAGGCGTATGATTTCGGTAAGAAAATGCATGAGGGGCAAACCCGCGCATCGGGAGAGCCTTACTTTACGCACCCTGTTGAAGTTGCAATGATCTTGGCTGAAATGGGCATGGATACGCCAACAATTGTCACCGCAATTTTGCATGACACAGTCGAAGATACTATCGCGACTGAAGAGGATTTAAAGCGCGAATTTGGCGAAGAAGTCGCGAAACTGGTTAAGGGGGTTACAAAGTTAACCCGCATAGAAAGCCAAACCGTTGAAGGCAAACAGGCTGAAAACTTTAGAAAGCTCGTGCTTGCTATGTCTGAAGACATTCGCGTCTTATTGGTTAAGCTTGCCGACCGCCTGCATAATATGCGCACGATGCATCACATTGCAAAGCCGGAAAAACAAAAAAGAATTTCACGCGAAACGCTGGAGATTTTTGCCCCGCTAGCGGAACGCATTGGTATCCATAAAATCAAAGAAGAACTTGAAGACCTTGCCTTTGAATATATGAACCCTGATGCGCGCGAAACCATTGTCAAACGCTTATCTTATCTGCGCGAAGAAGGCGCGGATACACCGAATGATGTTATTCGAGAGCTGCAAGGTTTGATGAAAGAATCGGACGTAAAATGCGAAATTAACGGGCGTGAAAAAACCCGTTATTCGATCTGGCTGAAAATGCAGCGTAAGAATATTTTGTTTGAACAGCTCTCAGACATCATGGCCTTCCGTATTATCGTTGAGAATATTGAATCGTGTTATCTGGTTTTGGGTATTATTCACGCGAAATACCCAACGGTTCCGGGCAAGTTCAAAGATTATATTTCGACGCCGAAACCGAATGGTTACCGCTCACTCCACACTACTGTCATTGGCCCTGGCGGTCAGCGTATTGAAGTGCAAATCCGTACCCGTGAAATGCACGAAGAAGCCGATTTAGGCCTTGCCGCGCACTGGGCATATAAGCGCGATGGCGCATCAGATAAAGCCGTGACCGAAGCCAAACATTATCGCTGGCTGCGTGAACTTGTTGAAATTATGGAGCATGAAAGCGGCACGATTGAAGAAAAGCTTGAAAACACCAAGCTGGAATTGTTTCAAGACCATGTTTTTGCTTTTACCCCGCGTGGTGATTTAATTGAGCTGCCAGCAGGAGCGACGACGATTGATTTTGCCTATGCTGTGCATTCGGGGGTCGGTAATAAATGTGTCGGCGCTAAAATCAACGGACGTATTGCGCCTTTAAACACCAAATTACAAAATGGTGATCAGGTCGACATTATCACGGCTAAAACTCAAAACCCATCTCCTGCATGGGAACGCTTTGTGGTGACTGGTAAGGCGCGTTCGCATATTCGCCGCTTTATACGCCAGCAGCAACGTGACGAATACATTACGCTCGGCAAGGCGATGCTCCAGAAAATATTTAAATCTGAAGGCTATGACTACACAGAAAAAGCCGTTAATGCTGTTGCAGAGAAGTTCAAAGAAAATAACGCCGAAGATATTTACGCAGGTATCGGTTCAGGCAACGTTGTGGCGCGTGATGTCTTTAAAGCCATCTTCCCGAGCCATAATACGGAGCCTGTGCGCCCGAATTTGGAAGATATCGGCGAATATACAGCAAAGAAAAAACCAAACAATTCAAGCCCGATGCCTATCGTTGGCCTGATCCCTGGCATGGCGATGCATTTTGCACGTTGCTGCCACCCATTGCCGGGTGACCGTATTGTTGGCATTGTGACAACTGGCAAAGGTGTCACGATCCATACAATTGATTGTGACACGCTAGAGAACTTCGCTGACACGCCAGAGCGCTGGCTCGATGTGTCATGGGGCGAAGGCCCAGATGCCCCAGAAGCGCGAATTGGCCGCCTTTCTGTGACTGTTTTAAATGAACCGGGTGCGCTTGGGACGCTGTCTACCGTGATTGGTAAAAGTGGCGGTAACATCACAAACCTCAAAATCACATCACGCTCGCTTGATTTCTGGGACATGTTGATTGATGTCTATGTCAGCGATACTAAACATCTTAATAACGTCATCGCAGCACTCAGGGCGACGCCAGAGGTCATTAGCGTTGAACGTGCGCGTGGGCGCTAAAGTTCGGCCTTATCATATGAAGCTTACTTCCCTGCACGAATGACTTTAAAGCCATTGGCTTTGGCGATGATTTCTGATTTGTGGAACAGTTCATCTAATATATGTTCATAAGGTAAATGCGCATTGGCAACCATGTAAAGCTGGCCATAGCGTTTTAATGCCTGATGCGCGCTTTTGATGAAAGACACACCAAGCGAAGATTTAGCATCTTTCCCGTTATGAAATGGTGGGTTCATGACCACAAAATCAAGGTTTCTCGGTAGATGTTCTGGGGTGCATAGATCATCCCATATGCGACGCGTTTTTGCCGCATGACCCACAATGTTTTTCTCAGCAAGGCTAAGTGCTCTCTGTTCTGCGTCAATCAGGCAGAGCATTCTGACCTTAGGGCTCGTGTCAAGAATATGGCGCGATAGCAGGCCGTATCCACAGCCAAAATCTGCGCCAAGGCCGTGTAGGTCATCGGGCAGGTTATTACAAAGCAGCTGCGAGCCTATATCTGCTTTATTCCAGCCATATAGCCCCAATTGAGATACGAAAGCGCCGTCTAATATTTCCTGCACAGCCCCTGTCTTGATATAGCTTTCAAGCTGCGCCGTATCAGTTTTATCTACGTGCGCATGGAGTATTTTACATTTATTTTTTGAATAACTATCCGCCGTATCGAGGCCGAATTGCGCCAAGATTTTTTTAAGGCGGTTACCGCCCGCGTCATTGGCTGCGGCAACATAAAGTGACCCACCCTCTTTTAATGATGCCAAAGCGCAGGCAATAAGATAAAGGGTTTCATCCATTTGTTTCGACGGTAACACCAGAACGCTGTCTTGGTGTGCTGTAAAGGGCAGCTCTTGCGTTAAAGGCGTGGTAAAGCTTTGTGATAGGCCTTTCGCCCATGGATAAAACGGACACCATAGCGTTAGCTCATAGGCATTAAGCGCAGGCAGGATTTCTGCGCAAGGCTGCATGGCAATGACACCAAAGCTGCGCCCTTCATCATTCAATGTAATATCGCCGTTTTCGATCAGTTTGGCAAAAGCCGTTGCTGCGTCACTCATGATTTATGCCACTTCATTCATTTGATTTACTTTAAAACCCTTGGCGCGCAAATTGGTAAGGATGTTTTGAACATGCGCTGTGTCGCGCGCTTCAATCACCATATCAAGCTCAGCTTTTTTGAGCGGTACGGCCTGCATCAAGCGTTGGTGAATGACTTCAATCACGTTGGCACCCTCATCGCCGATTAAATTGGAAATGTCGGCTAATTGACCTGGCGTATCATCAATCTCAAATCTCAATCTGGTAATCCGCCCTTCGCGGAGCATGCCGCGTAAAATCAGCGTTGAAAGCAGGCGTGAATCTATATTGCCGCCGCAAAGCACAAGCCCTATATTTTGGCCTTGAAACTCTTCTTTGTTTTTAAATATCGCCGCCAGCCCTGCACCAGCCGCGCCTTCTGCGACCAGTTTTTCTGAACTGAGCAAATTAAAAATCGCATCTTCAATTTCTTCTTCGCTTGCACTTTCAACGCGCTGTACATGTTGCTTGATGATACGCATCGTGCGCTCAGCAGGCGTTTTGACGGCAATGCCTTCAGCGAGCGTTGCGCCGCCTTCAACTGGGCCCGTGTTTGCGTCATAGTGACGTTTTACTGCATTATATAGATCTGCCTGGGCGCCGATTATTTCTATCTCAGAGTTCATGTGTTTTACGGCCGTGGCAACGCCTGATATCAGGCCACCACCACCGATGGGGACAATGATTTTCTGCAGATCAGGTTGGTCTTCCAACATTTCAATGCCGAGCGTTCCTTGACCTGCAATGACATGTGGATCATCAAAAGGATGAACAAAGGCAAGGTTTTTTTCGGCGGCAAGGCTATGCGTGAAGCTTTGCGTTTCATCGTAATTATCGCCGGCCAAAATAACTTTCGCGCCAAATTCCTCTGTTTTTTGTATTTTGTTAAACGCTGTGCCTTTGGGCATTACGATTGTCGCGGGAATACCTAGGCGGCTCGCATGGAAGGCAACGCCTTGTGCGTGATTACCGGCGGAGCTTGCAATTACGCCGCGCTGCTTTGCGTCATCATCAAGGTTCAGCAGGCAGTTCAGCGCGCCGCGTGCTTTAAAGGATGCAGTATGCTGTAAATTTTCAAGTTTAAGGTAAATATTTACCCCTGTACGTAGGGAAAGCCGGGTCGCTTTTATCGTCGGGGTGCGAATGATTTGCCCCGCAATGGCGCGCTGCGCTTTTTCTATATCTTGGAAGGTGACGTTCACTCTATATACCTACTGATTTTATGGCTGCAAAATTAAGTTATGCACATCTAACAAGATAATGAATAGCACCGCAAGAAATTTTATGCTACTATATGTTTAGTTGTTGTTCTTACAAGGAGATTCTCTCACCTTGCTTATCCAGAAGAAACCACATATTAAAATGTCCTTATGGCGCAAGAAGCTTTTACAGCTTGTGCCAATAATTGCTCCGCCAATAAATAATGGGCATATGGCAATCACTTCTGGTCCAACATATTTGACGACTTTCCGAACTGGCTTCTCAGGTGCATACCGAGCCAGTTTTTTTGTGTCTATTTCTCAGCGCTCTCGCGCATTATGCTGCCATCTCTTATCTCTCGCGCAGCCCTCCCCAGTTTCCTACCGCCTATCCACCTTCTTTCTTTCACCCACCTAACCCCACAGGAGCATGCTCATGGCTAAAAAGTCACGCAGAAAAGTTAAGAATAACCCTCAGCAACAAAACGGACATAATGTTGTTAAGGCGTTTGATGGTTCAGAATGGCACCCTTTAGATGAGGCAATCGATAATAATCGCGATAAAAGCTTTATTCGCCGTGTGAAACCGCGCTCCGAAGGGCAAGAAGAGCTGATGGAGGCGATTGAGGATCACCATTTAACCTTAGCGATTGGTCCAGCAGGTACGGGTAAAACGTATTTGGCGATTGCCGCCGCTGTTGATGCTTTGGAATCTGGCTCGGTTGAACGCATCATCCTTTCCCGCCCTGCAATGGAAGCGGGCGAAAGCCTTGGTTATCTGCCGGGTGACATGCATGAGAAAATGGCACCTTATTTGCGCCCTTTATATGACGCACTTGGTGACCGCCTTGGCGGTAAACGCGTGCGCCAGTTAATGGATGACGGGACGATTGAAATTGCGCCTGTTGGGTTTATGCGCGGACGAACGCTCAATAACGCCTTTATCGTGATTGACGAAGCGCAGAACTGTACTTATATGCAGCTTAAAATGTTACTTTCCCGCCTCGGTTGGAATGCAACAATGGTTGTCACTGGCGACCCACAACAAAGTGATTTGTTAGATGGTATGTCGGGGCTAAGCCAGATTGCAGAGAAAATCGGTTGCCTTGAAAATATCGGCCATGTTCAGCTTGCCCCGCAAGATATTGTCCGCCATCCACTTGTGGCTGAAATGCTTGAGGTGCTCGATTAAGATAAAATTTTAAAGTTCTACGACTCCCTGTAAACTTGATAGCCGGCACTTGTGCCGGCTTTTTTTTGTCTCTACCTCTGTGTGCTGCGACGCAAATAGACATAACACTGAAACATTATTGTTATATGGGCTGTTTATATGAAAAACCCTTGATGTGTCGGTGGTAATGTGCAGTATACATAATAACAAAACGGAAAAACGATGAACGATACCAATATTATAGATTCAATAAAGCACTCTGTTGAGGCGGTCAGAACTTTCTTCGCCACAGGCCCGATTGCGCAAAAAATACAGGATGCCGAACAAATTTTAGATTCAGGCCATGCCGTATATTTTGATGGTGAAGTTGAATGGAATCTTTTTTTGGAGGAGTTTGACCGTATGCTTTCTGGGCGCTCTGAAAATATGGAGGCGTGCGTAAATGATATACGCGCAAATTTGATGAGTTTAGCAGATGATTATGGCGCGCAGACCGACGTGATTTTAACATTACAAGAGGTCGCCGCCTAAGTTAAGCCTAAATGGGAGAGATAAGAATGGCACAAAGCCACAGAGTGAAAGATGGAGAGACATTTAAGGTCGTATCAGACCAAGCATTAGATGCGCTACACCAAAAATTCATGAAAAAAATTGCCAATAAGGCACAAAATATGGTGCCGTCAGACACTACGGATCGCGATGCAATTATCGCGCTGACGCAAGACGCGTTGCTTTTATCTGAGCGCTTGGCAAAAAAGAAATGCTCCACCGAATTAGCAGAGAAAATCGCAGAAGGTCGTGTGGCGTTAAAGGCATATATTCGCTCTCTTACAACAGAGTTAAAAACCGACCCGTGGAAAAAACTCCGCAAAGAAATGAACAAAGCCTTTGCTGGCCGCGAAGAGGCCATGCTGATAGAAAAAACCTTTGCTGACAAACAGCGTATCTATCTCAAGCTCACAAGCGGTAATATTCAAAATATCCACTCAGATGTGCAAGCTACTGTGGCGATGATATTGTCGCAAAAAGGCTATACAATTAAAGACTATGTCAAAGGCTACGCAACAGATCAGGCTGGTAAGCAGGTTTTTAAAATTGGTAAGTTACTCAAAGACAGTTCTTATGTGCTCGAAGCGTTTATCAACGACGAAATGCGCACATCAACAGCAAAGTATATTGTGCTTTCAAGAAGCCAATATGATTTAGAAAACATGACAGCGCGCCGTTCATGGTGGTCATGTCTGTCACCGGCAGGTTTTGCGCGCGCGGTGCCGCCAATAGTCGGTTCAAAAGCAATCATTGCTTACTTAATTTCTGAAAATGACCCTGAAATTAACAACCCTTTATCGCGTATTTTGTTGAAACCTTATGACTGCCGAGAAAGTGTTGAGGGTATTTGTGAGCCTGAAGGTGTATTAACAAAATTATTTAAGCGTGCCTTTATGGGCAAAAGTTACGCGGAGGAATCCTTGGAAGAAGATAGCATTGTTTTTGTGCCGGGCTTTTCTTATGGCTTGGGAACAAAAGTGTTTAAAGATGCGGTGCAAGAATTTACGGATACATACCTCAACCGCCCTAATAGCGCAGAATATTACCATTATGATTACATTTATTCTGATGGTGCGCCGCCGAAAGTGAAGGCGCAAAACGGGATCGTACGGGATTATATCGGGCCAAGTTCATTATTATAATAAAAAGATAAAAACAAAGGGGAGCAAAATGGAACAGCAGGACAAAAGAAAAATATATGAACGTTTATCAACGTCGCAAATTGACGTTTTACATCAAAAATTCATGGATGGTATAGCGGCGCGTACAGAAAAGGTACTGCCAGAGTGCAGTGATAATTTTTCGGCGCAAGCCCGCGCGGCACTGGGCGAAAAAGTAAACGAAATGTTGCTTTTAGCAAAGCGTTGCCGCGAAGACATCGCGCCCAAAAAGCTTGAAGAGTTTGTTGAGACAGGCATTAAAGGCATTGAAAAACAAAACCGCAGCTATAAAAAGCAGATAAAAAAAGATCCTTGGCGATGGGATGTACGCCGCGCCCTAAACAAGAAATTCAATAAACGCGCAGAAGCGCCATTGGCAGCGGCAACATTTGGTGATGATGAACGGATTTATTTGAAATTGGCGACTGTGTCCGTCGAGGAGAGCGCCACGTATTGTCGCGTTGCGGATTATATCGAATGCCGGGGCTATAAAATTTGCGACTACATTAAAGGCTATGCAACAGATACCTCAGGCAAACAAAACTTTAAAATTGGTAAATTAATCAAAGATAATCCCATATTGTTGAGGCTGTTCAATGTTGATGAAACGCGTGCCTCAGTGGGAAAATACGTCGTTATTTCGCGTAACAAGCAAGATTTAGAACGTATGTCGACAGGGCGGGGCTGGTCATCATGTATGGCGGCAGATGGTATGTTTAAAGCTAGGGTGCCGAATATTGTGGGGTCAATGACGCTCGTTGCTTACCTTATCAATGCAAATGACCCTGAAGTTAATGACCCGCTGGCTCGTTTATTGTTAAAGCCCTGTGATAACCGAGAGGTAAGAAATAAGAAATCAGCATATCGCTCTGCGTTTTTTCATTCTATGCGCCAGCATTTCAACCATTTTGCGCTTTGTTTAACAGCAAAGGAAGAGCCACTACACAGCTCATCTATTGCCTTTGCTGCGGGGGCAACCTATGGCCTTGGTTCTCAGAATTTTCGCCTTGCCGTAAATCAGTTTTGTGATGATCATTTACATGAATTAGAAGAAGGCCACTACATGCTGCACGGTGAAATTTACGCAGATGGCTTACCGTCGCGTTACGATGTGGGCGAAGATAAGATGTTTCCACAGCGTGGATTTTAAAACAAAACAAGCGCATAACGGGGAGTTATTATGCCAGAATTATATGAAGAGATATCACAGGGGGCCATTGACCAGCTGCATCAGCGTTTTTTAAACCGTATTGCGCGACAGGCTGATAAATCTGTGCCTGACGACGTTGATAACCGCGCGACGTTTGTTGAAAAAGTGCAGGGCGTTTTGCTGATGGGCGCGCGCTTAAGGCAAAAAATCTCCACGACGAAAATAAAATCAATGGTTTATGAAAATCCTGCGGCGCTTGATGCGCTGAGCGAGGAGTATAAAACGCTGCTGTCGGTTGACCCGTGGAAACATTATCGCACGAAGATGGATGCACAATTCGCCGCGCGCAAAGACACTTTATTGGCAGAAAAAACCTTCGCTGGGCGTGAGCGCATCTACGTTAAAATGAATTGTGATCATGAAGTTTCTAATGTACAGACTGCGGTTGCGGATGTTTTGGCAAGACAAAAATATACAATTATAGACTACAAAAAAGGTTACGCGGCGGATGCTGCGGGCAAGCAGCGTTTCAAAATCGGTAAGCTGCTTAAAAAACACTCTCTTTATGAGCGTTTTATTCAAGACGAAACGCGGACCGGCCAAAATAAATACATTGTCTTCTCAAGGGGACAAAAGGACTTAGAGGGCATGTCAACAAACCGCGCATGGGCGTCATGCATGGCATCTGGCGGGATGTATGAAGAGAAAGTGCCTGATATTATAGGCTCACGTACGGTTATTGCGTATATGATTAGTGAAAATGACCCTGAGGTTAATGACCCGCTTTCGCGTATATTGCTAAAACCTTATGACCGATTAGAAAAAAGGCATCTAAGGAGTAAAGCGGAAGTTGAAAAGAACGGCGCACTATCTTGTGGTTTAAGTGACTGTTTTAATTATTATATGACGAAAGCTTTTCGCGGGGGCTATGAAGTTAACGAGCAATCTGAGCTGCTGAGAGCAGGAAAAGTTTATGGCCTGAGCAGTGAATTGTTTACCGCAGCGGTCAGAGCATTTGCGGCGGATCATTTAAATATGCCGCAACGGGGTATGTATTATTTTGATGATGATATATATCGGGATACCTCAGCGCGTCGCGTCAAAGTAGCCTCCTCAGGTAAAATAAAAGATCTTACTGGCTGGTGAAGCCTTGGCTTCGCGTCATATAAAAGCCACGCTTTATTGGGCGCGGCTTGTTGTATGATGTTCAATGGATTTTTTTATTTCTTTGTCGCGCTTTGGACTTTCTCGCCGGCGCGTTCAATGTCTTGACCAAGGCCATGAATCGTATTGCCACATGCTGAAAGCGAAAAGCTTAATGCGCAAATCGCGATAATAATTTTTAACGGCTTCATAACGGCATTCCTTCACATTAGATACTTTAATTCTCGCCTATAATATCGGCGTGTCTTGGCGTTGTCTATCGGTTTCCACGTTACATTTCACAGTCTTTACGGTGCTTTTATGGCTGCTTAGATGCATAAGCGCGCTACAGGCATAAACCGCCATGAAAGCAAGGCTCCAATCAGGGCCGTGTGCTGCCCAGTCGTCTTTCTGGATCGCTTCATAGCTGCTGCTTGCTGCGAATAATGTCGCGATGCCCAGATAGGCGGCGCTGCTTTTGGCTTCGTCCTCTTCCTTTGCGGCATTCTTGTAATGTTTAATGAGTACATTTTCTTCGCTATCATAGGTGTAATGTAAGTCATCCATGCTACAAGATGCATTTTGATTGAAATAGGCGATTGCGGAATCATATGATTGCGTCATGGCGTGCGCTTCCTGTTTGTTTTATTTACATTATGGGTGATTGTGGATCACGTTTATTGTGCGCGACTTCGCGGTCAACGGCTTTTATTGTTCTCTTTGCTGCGCCAGCTGCGCCAAAATAAAAGAATGCAAAAAATAGTGAAAGGCCAACGCTAACATCAGGTGCTGCATCGTTACGTGCTTCTTCCGTTGGTGCGGTAAAGGCATTGTGGATGCTGTTGGCCATAAACGTCCCTGAAATCATACCGCCAACTAGGCCAAACCCCGCAGGCCCGCCCATGGCTTGAATGTTTTTATGGTGCTGGATGAGGACGTTTTTATTACTATCATACGCATAGGATATGCCGTCAGCTGAGCTTTTTCCGCTGCGGTTGAAATAGGCCACGGCCTCGCTATAGTTGGCATCGTCAGTCATCAGTTTCACCTTGATCGTGTTTGTTTTTCATATGCGTGCCATTTATTAACCATAACAAAGGGTCGGAGTCAATAAAAAAAGCCACGAGAGGCATCGCGGCTTTTTATCAAATTATGGTTGTGGCCTAAGCCGCATCGCCAAATGTTTCTTCTGAGAACACATCTTCCCAAACGCCTTCGGTTGACGCGCGCGAGTATTCTGTTGAACGGTTTTCAAAGAAGTTCGTGTGTTCTGCGCCGTTTAGCATTTCGTCCATCCATGGCAGCGGGTTCTTTTTGATGTGGTAGATAGGCTCCATGTTGAGCTGCTGTAGGCGGCGATCGCCGATCCAGCGAATGTAAAGTTTAACATCTTCAGGCTTCAGGCCTTCAATTTCACCCATTTCAAAACAAAGGTCGATAAACGCATCTTCATGATTAACGGTAGTTTTACAGCATTCAAGAATCTCAGCGCGCAGCTCATCATCCCAAATGTCTGGGTTTTCTTGGATGAACGCATTGAACAGGCGAATCATAGATAGGCAATGCAATGTTTCATCACGGACTGACCATGTAATAATTTGACCCATGCCCTTCATTTTGTTGAAGCGTGGGAAGTTCATCAAAATCGCGAAAGATGCAAAAAGCGCGAGGCCTTCTGTGAACGCACCGAACATTGCCATTGTTTTTGCAATGTCGCGGCGTGATGTCATTGATGCGCTTTGTAAGTCGTCAAACTTGTCTTTCATTTCCTTATATTTAAGGAAAGCTTGATATTCAGATTCTGGCATACCAAGCGTATCAAGAAGGTGTGAATAGGCCGCAATATGGACGGTTTCAATGTTTGAAAACGCCGCTAACATCATTTGGACTTCAACAGGGCCGAAGACTTGCGAGTAATGCTTCATGTAACAGTTATTCACTTCAACATCAGCTTGTGTGAAGAAACGGAAAATCTGTGTTAGAAGGTTTATTTCTGATGGAGTAAGCTTTTGCTTCCAGTCGCGGATATCTCCCGCCATAGGCACTTCTTCCGGCAGCCAGTGTAGGCGCTGCTGCGTTAACCAAGCTTCATAACACCAAGGATATAAAAACGGCTTATAAACGTGGCGTTCTTGCAAAAGCTGACTTCTTGATTCTCTAACATCATCTGAAATGACATCGGCTTTAACGGCAACATTATCTGACATGGGCGGCATACTCCTTAAGGACGCATAAATTTTAATGATTACCAATCAATATAAGAGCGTGGTTTCAGAATCCGAGTCTTTTTAGACTCTTCTCCACATATATTCACTGGATTGAATATTACAGGCCAATAATAGCCTGTAATCAATATATGGTATTTGGCCGCTATTGTGAATACCATATATTGATTATCTTTGCTTTTTGCTCAAGGTTTTTTTTGGCTGCTATGGCAATGTTTAATATAGCTATTTCGTTATACTTGTCATAGATTATGCTTCATGAGCCTTGTTTTATCAGTCCAATCACATGTCGCCTATGGTTATGTCGGGAATCGCGCCGCGATGATTCCTTTGCATGCGCTTGGTCATGAGGTCATTGAATTAAACACCGTTGGTTTTTCCAACCACCCAGGTTACGGCGCATTCACAGGACGTGTTTTTACTTTGGATGAGCTTTCAACCCTTGTTTCTGGTTTAAAGGCGCAGGGCTTGTTCTCTCAAATTGATGCGGTGTTAACGGGCTATATTGGCGACCAGGCATTAGGCCATTTGGTGATGGAGACATTGGAGCAAATCCGTGCAGAAAACCCAAAATGTCTATATTGCTGTGACCCTGTGATGGGAGATGTTGGCCGCGGTTTTTTTGTTGATGAGCAGACCATACCACCCTTTTTCCGTAATGCTGCATTAAAAGAGGCTGACTTAATCGTCCCGAACCAATTTGAAGCATCATATTTGGCGAATATGGAGATCAACGACGATGGCGATGCGCTTGAAGCGTTAACGCGGCTGCACAAGGCAGGGGCAAGGCGCGTGGTGATGACGTCTTATCAACCACCAAGTTTACCGCCAGAGCAAATCTCCATGTTGGTGTCTGAAGCAGAAAGCGGTGTTTACCAAGTAATTACACCTCGCTTAGCCCTTGACCCTATGCCTAATGGCGCAGGAGATGTGACGGCGGCAACGTTATTGGGGCATATGCTGAGTGGTAAGACTTTGCAAGACGCCTTGGCATTAACGGCGGCCGCTTTGGTGGATATATTTGAGGTCACGCAGCAGGCTGGTCGCCGCGAGTTACACTTGATTAAGGCGCAATCGGCTTTTACTGCGCCATCCGCATCCTATGAGCTGCGCAGGCTTTGCACGGCATTATGAGTCTGTGGTTTAAGGGCGCGGCTGCACCATGTTTTTAATAATGTGCAAATAAGCGTCTTTTCCAGTATCTCTATATTCTTCTAATGCACTATAGGCGAGCTTTATTGCGTGATCGTTTGATGAATTGCGCAGTTTTTCCCAGTCGCCTTTTAACGCGTCAAGGTCAATTGGTGCCGCGCTATCGGCCCAATGAACTTTTGGCGCGCCGATAGAAAGGTAAGCGGCGATTAATGCGCTGCCCATTTCTGCGTTTAAGCGTTCTGGCGCGGCAGCTTTATTATATATGTGGCGCAGGCTGTGAACCGCAGTTAGGCAGTGCAGGCTCGTGAAGTTCGGCTGGCTTTCATACAAATATAAGGCAGCATCACGAAAATCATCCAGGCATATTGCGCTTGATAGGGGGCTCTGGGTGATGAGGTCCTGAAACACTGACTGGTCGGCGACCCGTTTAATTTTTGAATATATATTCGGCGCGCCAGCTTTAATATGATCCCAGTGACCTTCTTGATGCAGCTTACGTGCTTTATCGAACAGGGTTTTAAGGCTTGCCCCGTTTGTGGCAAGCTGCGCGGGCTGCGGCGTTATTTCTTTATATGTGTCGGCCCAGTACGCAAGGCCCTGGATAGCCTCAGGCTCATTTTTGGACATGATGCCATATGATGTCCGTAGCAAGCCGTGAAAAGCTGCGCCACAGACACCAGACATAAGTGGCGCAAGGTGGGTTTTTAATGTTGCATCTAGGCCGTTATCTTTAACCTGCTGCGTGAAATATTGTGTATGCGCGGCATAATGATCGTGTTGACCGAGAGAGTTTTTATAATTCGCCTCTGTAAAAACAATGCTGTTTTTAGCAGGAAGGGGGCGAAGTCTGCGCGCCTTGATGTGGTCTTTGGCAAAGTCTGTGATTTGCTGCTTTGATGCGCCAATTTGGTGCAAAGCGTAAATGGCCATTGGCAAGTGATTGGTGAGCTGTGATCCGTATTCGGGGGAAAGATGATCGTTTGCGTTGATTAAATCTATGACGTCTTTTTTATGCATTTTTATCGCCTTCCCTGTGCCGTTTTAGGCAAAATAGCAGGCAAGGACTGTTATGTAAAGACAAAACTGTAAAGGGTATCTTAAGTAAACGATGCGTAGAATAATCAGGAGGCTTGCTTTTAAATCGTTGAAGTATGATTTAATAGTTTCTTTCTAAGCTGATTTTTATTAATATATTAGAGCGTGGTAATTTTTTGCGCTGTAATCTTTCATAAGGTCATTTCTTTCATGAGTTCACCACAAGACGCATCAGAGCAGGTTAATTGGCATTGGCGTAACACGATGCGCCCATTGCGTTTCTTTGGTATGGATTCGCGCGCTGCGCTGCCTTATTTGATATTGTTACCTTATGCGCGGCCAATTACGTTGGTTTTTTGTATTCTCTCTACGGTTTTGTTCATGGTGCTTGAAAAGCATGGACTGACCCTTCCCGCAGCCGTGAGATCGCTGCGCTCCAGCCTTGTTGGCGAAAGACGGTTTGCTCTTGCGCGCATACGTCGCCGTAAATTAAGAGATTTCGGCTAGCTTGCTTTAGGCAAGAGATCATTTTGTATAATAATTTAGGATTAGGATGATTTGTATTTTACTGAGCTGCTTTGCGACTTGTGAAGTAACGCGTACAGGCGCTTTGTAATTCTTTAGCTAGTGCCTTGCCTGAATCGCCGCCGGTACCACTCATTTTTTTCACAATTATCAGCGTTAATGTCTTGTGATGGGCTAAGACAATTTCAACAGCGTCCTTGTCGAGCGTTTTTAAGCGCTCTAAAAAATCAACCATGATGTTGGCCATGATAGTGACGAGGTCATACCGGAACATTTTGGCGCTGGCTTTAAGGTCAAATATGGGTTTGAAAATTTGCGCTTTATGCTCATTTAAGTCGCTCGGGTCACTTTGTGCTGCATTGTGTAGGGCTGCCTCAAGTTGATCGAGGAGCTCTAGGGCAACAGGCTTAAAGTTTGCAGTTTTTTGTGCAAGCGCGTCTTGGCAGGCGCGGACTTTTTGATCGTCTACCTTGCCGCGGCCAGCTTTTGCTTGTAAAGCAAGGCTTGCCGTGATTACGCGCGCTTTTGTGCTATCACTTTCTTCTTGTATCATCTTTTACCCTTGATCCTTGCGAGGTAGACTCAGGATGAATACCCATGCGCATTATGCGTTATATAAACATACTAACAAAGCTTTTAAAAAAAGTTAATGAACGTCCCATTTTTCGTCCATATCGTTTTCACGACGACGTGGGCCGCTATAACGCTCATCGTCTTTTCTGCGGCGGTCAGGGCCAAAATAGCCATTATAATCAATAAAGTTTCTCGGGTTGTTTATAACGTGTTGCAAACGGCGCGTTAAATCGGTTGCTGTAAAGGGCTTGACTAAAAACTCCGTAACTCCAGCGTCGCGCGCTTCTACAACGCGCGGGCGTGCACTATAGCCGGTGACGAGGATAATTGGCGCCATTCTGTTCGGCGATTCTGTATCGTTGCGAATGCGCTCAGTTAGCTCAATGCCGTTAGTGGGTTCCATGAGCCAGTCTACCAAAAGTATATCTGGGTTGTGCTGGCGGAAGAGGTTGAATCCTTGCTCGCCGTTGCTTGCCTGTAAAACCATGCCGACGTCCAACGCCTCTAACACGGATACAATCAACATGCGCATGGACTGGGTGTCGTCTACGACTAAAACAGTTAGCTTTTCAAATTTGAGGCTCATAATCGCTTTTCTTTAATGCTGTGATTCTATATGGGCAGAGTGAGTTTAGGGACGTGAACATTGCAGATACCAGAGTATATAGTGGGTTAATAATAGCAAGATTTATTGTAAAGGTAAACTGCGTGATGTCATACGTCTTTGGTATGGGCACGGTGATTCGGTGCTCGTAGTGCCAAAGTGTTTGGCGCTGAGGGTAATTGTTCAGCCGTTTCAATCTGGTATGGTTGGGATTGGCGGGGGGCGAAACGATTGCGCGAAGCAGGCTTATCTATACTTTTTGGTTGAGTCGCCCGTTTGATGTAAAGCCGATGGTGCGCAAAAACAGCCTTTAAAAATGGCCAAATTCTAAATATTATCGTCGATATAACTATGCGTATATTGTGCTGTTAATTCAACGGCTTGAGTATTTAACATAATTTTTGTTTGACTCTTGCGATGAAATATATTAAAAAACTATTAACTTTCTGATAGAAAAACGCGTTTTGCGTGTTGCATATATAACTACCGTGTGGGAAAACAATTTGTTTGAAAGCGGTATTTAGTAACTGGCATAGAAAATGCATCGTGTTTTACAGAATACTAGAATGTGATACTGAGCAGATAATTTGCCTCCACATTCGTAAGCTGATTAGAAAGTTTTAGAGTTTAATGTGTGGCGGTTGCCTTTATGAGGAGAAAATAAATGGCTAATAATTCAATTAATGTAAATTTTGCACAATCTGATATCCAAGAGATTAGAATGGGTGCGGAAAACACTTTAGAGATTATTCTGAAGGACGGTTCAGTTGTTGGTTACACCGACATGGGCACAGCGTCACCGAATAGCTTCATTATGTTTTCAGACGGTAAGGCATTAGAGATCTCGTCTCTGGTTGAAACGCTGGAAAATGGTGATGCGTGGAATATCCTCGATAGCTACATTGTTGAAAACATCGGCATGCCAGTTGATGGCGGCACACAGAGCATTGAACTTGGCGCACAGTCAATTATACATTTTGACTTTGACCTTGCAGATGCAGTGATCACACAAAATGAAAACAGACTAGAAATTAACATGGGCGGTGCAGGCTCTATTGTTGTTTCTGGCGTAAACGGCATGGAAGCAATTCAACTTGCAAATGGCGAAATTGTAGACCTCAACATTCTCCTCAATGGTTCTACAGAAGACGCGGCACAAGATGATATGCTTTACGCTGAAGCACAAGACAGCGCAGAACAAGTTGCAAGCATTGAGCCTGCTTCAGGTGATATCGCAGAACAGCTCGCTGCAATCGAACCTGCTGCTGGTGATACTGGCGCAGCGGCTGGTGGTCGTGGCGGTTTTGGTTTTGGTTCAACATTCTCCTCAGAACAAATTTCTCCACTAAACGAAATTGGCCCGCTTAACCCGACAGCGCTACAATATGGTATTCAGTTTGTACAAGATCAAGTCCTGCCAGAAGAAGACATCGCGGCGCAGCGTTTAGTCACGCCGCCAGAAATAGACAATGGTTCTGATACTGCGCTTGAAATTCCACTATCTGCAACAACGCTAAACGGCACATTGCCTGTTTTCTTTGGTGCTGATGGCTTTGGTAGCATTACTCCTGGCGGTACAGGCTTCGCACCTTCAGGTTCTATTGCCGGTGGTACACTTACATCACTCGGTGAAGCGGTACTCGTTTCACAAACCGCAACAGGTTATGTTGGCGCAACTGCAACTGGCCGCCCAGTATTTGAAATTAACTTTGATGCTGTTGGTGGTTATGAATTTATCATACATGACGGCATTGACCATGCAGACCCATTAAACCCAACAGACGTTATAGATCTGGAATTTGGTTTTATTGCAACGGATGGCGCGGGTGACGCAGCAGAAGGTACATTCACAATTAACGTTGTTGATAGCGTGCCAGTAGCGGCTGATGACTTCGTATCAATGACACCATTCACAGACATTACCGCAGACGGCAATGTTGTAACAGGCGTCAACACAGGCGGCGCAGATACAGATAGTGATGACATTATCTCAACGGTAACAGATGTTGATGGTACAGCAATCGCGGGCGTAACAACGCTTACGGGCGCATTTGGTACATTAGAAATTGGTACTGATGGCGAATTTGAATACACATTATACAATAACTGGGCAGCATTGGCTGGCGTTGATTACAGCGTAAGCGATACTTACGACTTCGATACGTTCACATATACATATACTGACTTTGACGGTGATAGCGATACTGCGACACTAAGCTTTGACGGTTTTGTTGCGGCTCTTCCGCCTATGACAGCAACGCCAAGCGCAGTTACTGTTGGCGAAGACCTCAACATAGCAACAAATACATTCATCACAACATCTGACGATAATACAGTAAATGCAGTCAGCCCAGTTGGTGATATTACTTCAGTTGCTTATAACGGCACACACACAAGCAATGTTGGCGCATTAACGTCAAACGGGTCAGCAGTTACGGTCACAGCAACGGCGACAGGCCTTGCTGGTACAGATGCAGCGGGCGCAACAGTATTTGATGTTGTCTTTACACAAAACGCGGCAACAGGCGCATTTGAATACACATACACACAATATACACAGCTTGACCACGAAGAAGGCGGCGCATCAGACGATACAATGTCAATCGAATTTGGCGTAACAATCACGAATGAGTACGGCCTTACAGTTGACAGCACAGTGACTGCAAACGTAAATGATGATAACCCAATCGCACAAGACGACGCGGCAACATTGGCTGACGGCGTGATCTCTGTCACAGGCAGTGTTACAGCGAATGACGAAGACACATTCAGTGTTGATGCTGATAACACAGTCACTGGTTACACAATCACAGGCACATATGGCACATTCACAGTCGACGCGGCTGGCGATTACACATATACGCTGAACCCGAACTGGGCGACAACAGCGGGCGTTGATTTCACATCAACAAACACATATGTCCTTGATAGCTTTGATTACACATTAACAGATGGCGATGGCGATGCAGACACAGCGCAAATCACATTTGATAAAGTTGTAAACAAACTTGCTGACCCTACAGCAACGCCATCAGCGATTACAGTAACGGAAGATGCGCCTTTAGATAGCGCGCATGTGATTTCTTCAGGTAACGTGATTAACGCGACAAGCCCGAACGGCGCAATTACTGCGGTTGCTTATAATGACGGCACATTCACAAGCAACCTTACTGGCGGCCTTGTTTCAAACGGCAGCGCGGTAAACGTGACTTCAATGACAAACGGCATTATCGGTCAAACAGCGACAGGCGCGGTTATCTTTGATGTTGTCTTCACACAAAACGCTGTCACAGGCGACTTTGAGTATACATACACACAATACGCACCATTAGACCACGAAGAAGGCTTAGCTTCAGACGATACAATGACCCTGAACTTCGGCGTTACGGTCACTGATGAGTTTGGTTTAACCACAACAACAACGCTTACAGCAAACGTAAACGATGATAACCCACTTGCAAAAGCGGATAGCGATCAGCTTGCTGACGGCGACATAGTTGCCAACGGTAACGTGCTTGCTGATAACGGCAACGGCATTGACGAGTTAAGCGCTGATGAGGCAAATACAGTGTCACCAGTATCAAGCCTTACTGGCACATACGGTAACTTGGAGCTTTTCGCTAACGGTTCATACATCTACACACTAAACGCGAACTGGGCGACAACAGCGGGCGTTGATTTCAGCGTTGGCGGTACATTCACATTAGATAGCTTTAATTACCTTCTTACAGATGGTGATGGCGACACGTCGACAACAACGCTTGACTTCACAAAGTTGGTAAACGCATTAGCGGCACCAACTTTGGAAGCGCAAGACAATGTCCTTACAGAAGAGCGTAATGCTGACCCAAGCAAAACTGGTGACCTTACCGTTACAGGCACAAATGGCGGCGTAAATTCAATTGAGTTTACAGGCACATTTAACGCCACAGGTTCTTTAGAAGGCGGCGCATTAACATTCCAAGGCACGGCGATTACAACATCATATGTTGGTAACACCTACACAGGTATGGCTGGCGCAGTGAAGGTCTTTGAACTTACACTGAACCCAGCAACATCAAAATATGAATTCACACTGTTTGAAACTTTGGATCACGAAGTTGAAAACGTTGCTGATGACATCACATTGTCATTCGAAGTCAAAGTCACAGATGATTTTGGTCTAAGCGCGACAGATGCTATCGACATTAAAATCATTGATGACCTTCCGGTTGCTCAAGATGACACAAAAAGCTTGGCTGATGGCGCAAACACTGTTGCAGGTAACGTCATTACAAACGACATACCAACATTCAGCGCTGATGACCAAAACCTCGTTATTGCAGATGTTGTTAACGGGACATACGGCCAGTTGGTTCTAAACGCAAACGGTACATATGATTACACATTATCTGCAGGCTGGGATGCTGGCGTTAATTACGCGCTGGGTGCAACGCTTGTTGATACATTCACTTACACATTAATCGATGGCGATACAGATACAGACACAGCAACATTAACAATCACAAAAACTGTTAACGCGCTTAACCTTCCTGAGCTATCTGCTGATGATAAGTTGGTTGAAGAAGAGCGCAATGCTGATCCTGATACTTCAGGTAACATTGTCATGACAAACGTAAATGGCGGCGTTGCTTCACTTGAATTGGTTGACGGTTCATTCGCAGCATCTGGTTCACTTGAAAACGGTAGCCTGACTTTCCAAGGCACGCCAATCGTCACAACGCTTGTTGGCGATGTTTACACAGGTATGGCTGGCGCGGTTAAAGTCTTTGAACTAACGCTTGACCCTTCTGCGGCATCTTATGAGTTCACATTGTTCGAAACGCTTGATCACGAAGTTGTCGGCGCAGCGGATCTTGTTGACCTGTCATTCGATGTTAAAGTGACCGATGCTTACGGCCTAACGGCGACAGACACAATCGACATCACAATTAAAGATGACCTACCTTTTGCGAAAGACGATGCGAAAAGCCTTGGTAATTCAAACACAGTGAACGGTAACGTTCTTGCGAATGATACATTAAGCGCGGATGACGTTAACGTTGTTCTTAACGCTGGCGTATTAACTGGTACATATGGTGAGTTGGTTCTTGATGCGGATGGTGATTACACATACTCACTTTACGTGGGCTGGGATGCAGGCCTTGATTACAGTGTTGGCGGTTCAGTTTCAGACACATTCACCTACACATTAATTGACGGTGATGATGATACTGCGCAAGCTGACCTTGTAATTACTAAAACTGTTGATTCGCTTGGCATACCAGAAGTTGAGGCTATTGACAGTGTTCTAAAAGAAGACCTTCCAATGGGGCCGTCAACATCTGGCCTTATTAATGTTACAGGCGCAAATGGCGGCGTTGCTTCTATTACGCCAGTATCTGGTAGCTTCTCGTTTGGTGGCTCTTCAACGGCCCCAACATTGTCACATAACGGTGTCGCAATCGTTGTCACAGTTGTTGGCAGCAGCTTCATCGGTATGGCCGGCGCGGTTAAAGTCTTTGCTCTTGATATCGTTGATGGCGCATCGCCACATTACGACTTCACATTATTTGAAACATTAGATCACTTAGATGCAAATAATCCTGTTGATGAAATCGACCTATCATTTGATATTAAAGTAACTGATAACTTTGGCCTTGTTGGCGAAGATACAATTGACATCACAATCATTGATGATGCACCAGTTGCAAACAATGATAGCATCACATTCAACGCAAATGATGACATTGCAACTGGTAATGTTGTGACAGCAAATGATGAGCTAAGCGCCGATCTTGATAACCATGTTACTTCTGTTAAATTTGGCGGCGTAGATTATGACGTACCTGCGACAGGCGAGCTTGTAATTGATGCAAATAACGGCACATTAACAATCGATGCTGATGGTAACTATGAATATGATCTGAAAGACGATGCCTTATTCAAAGAAACTACATACACCTTCACCAAAGATAACCCTCCTGGTTCAGATGCTGGTGGTGACATCAAAAATGTAGATACAGCATTTAACGAAAATACGGGTGAGTTTACTTTTGAAATGGTTATTGCCAACCCACATGGCCGTATCACAGAAGGCTTCACAGTTGCGCTAAATAATGGCCCTAACCCGAAAGGTCATGGCGGCGAACTTGCGTTGTTCTATTTTGATGCATCAAACGGCGCCCCAGTTGTTAGCGTTTATGCTTATAACGGCATGAACACACAAACAAGCTGGAAAGATGGCGACGCAGCAGGCGGCACACAAGCACCTGATCAAATTGCATCATCTTTAGCGACGGATAGCCCATTTACATCTATTACAGTTACAACAGATGCAAATGGCAACCAAGTCTATAGCTTTACAATGGATGCAACAGGCGTTAACAACTTTAACCCAACATATGGCGACGCTAGTGATTGGACAGGCATGGCATTTGATGACGCCCTAGGCATTTGGTTACACCCAGTCGCTGACCTTGCTACAAGCTATGATGCTGATGGTTATTTAACGGAGTGGTTTCCGCAGGCACAGGGTTACTATGACACAAGCAACCAAACAACAACCAAAGAAGTTGTTTGCCGTGAATGTGTTGGTGATGTGTTTGAATACACGCTTACAGACAGCGATGGCGATAGCGACACAGCGCTTCTAGATATCAAAGCATGCCCTCCGACATTCATCGTTGGTGAAAATGTTGCTGATATTCTTGGCGAAACCACAGAATACCGTGTTGGTCACGATAGCGGCGTTATTACAGGCAGCCTGGTTGCTGATGTGTTGGTTGGTGACGTTGGTGGCTCAACATTTATTCCACCTGTCCCACAGGATTATAACTTTGTTCTTATCCTTGATACATCTGGTTCAATGGGGTCTAAAACAGACAATTCACGTTTGAATAAACTTATTCAAGCTGTAGAAAGCCTAACTGAAGACCTGACCGCTTATGATAATGGCGCGATCCGCGTACATATCACGCCTTTCGGCTCAGAAGCACGTACCTCCGCGACATTTGATATTACGGATCAAGCAAGCGCAGATACACTTATCGGCTGGTTGAAAAATACAATGACTATTGGCGGTTCAACAAACTACGAAGCGGCATTACAAGAAGCAATTGGTTGGTTACAAACACCATCTGCGGCGCTTGGTGGTAACGCTGAAACATATACATATTTCATCTCTGATGGTGAGCCAAATAAATACGTTACAGCAAGCGGTGGACAGAACTCTGGTTTTGATACTGACGAAGCGATTAACCAATTTACTGGCAGTGACGGCACGAACGAAGCGGCGATTATTCAGTCATTAAGCACCGAAGTTATCGGCGTTGGTATTCAGCTTAGCAATACAGCTCTTAGCCGTATTGACCTGATTGATAGCGATGGTTCATCTTTGAACATCACAAACCCTGATGATCTTACTGCGGCGCTTAAGAACTCTAACCCCATTACTGGCCTGAGCGCAGTTGGCGGTGATGTTCTTAACGGTAATGACGGCGACGACGTTATCTTTGGTGACAGCCTTAATTCTGACGCACTTGGCGCAGCACAGGGCATCACGGCGACTGAGGGCGCTGGCTGGGACGTATTCGCAGCATTAGAAAACGGCGAAGGCAACACAGCAGATTGGGATCGTGATGATACGCTTGCTTATATCATTGGTAACGCCGAAGAGCTTGGTGCAGAAACAAATATTGGCGGCGTAACACGTGGCGGCGGTGATGACGTAATCTCTGGCGGCGCTGGTAACGATGTGATCTTTGGTCAAGAAGGTAACGATGTAATCTCTGGCGGTGCTGGTAACGACGTTCTTTACGGCGGTAGCGGTAATGACACATTCATGTTCGAAGCATTAACTGATGGCCTTGATATAATCAAAGATTTTGAAATCGGCCAAGATAATCTTGACCTAACATCTTTGGTATCTATCACTGACCCAGTAACCCAAGCCATCGAAGACTTTGTTTTCGCAAATGATGATGGCGCAGGTAACACGGTTGTTTCAATCGACAGTGCAGGTAGCGGCGATATCAATAACGCAACAGCAGTCACAAGCCTTGAAGGTGTTGATGTTGACCTGAACGACCTGATTGCAAGCTTACTTGTTGCGTAAGGCATCACGCTAAACATTTAGAATTTGATTAAGCCGGTGGGGATCTCACCGGCTTAATTTTTTGCGTGAGGGCGTCGGTACCACCTCCTCAGCACAACTATATTTGACATAATAAGCATGTTTGTGATAGTCTTGCTGATCTTATGAGTAGGGCATGAAAAATGACAACAATTATTGATAACGTTGATGGCTTTAGCTTAGAGAAGAATTTAGCGGCGCATTTGGCGGTGCTAAAAAGGGTCCCGCATGCGCGCGCTGCGCAGCAAGAAGCAGAAAAATTACGGCCCTTATTTGGTGCAATGGCTGAATATGTACAGGGCTATCCGGCCGAGTTTTTGCGCAAACAAAAGACCTGCGTCATGGGCTCTTTTGATTATAATTTGTTAAATCATTTTCAAAGCAAGCAACGCATAGATATAGACGCAGACCAAATTGAGCGCGCCTTCCTAGGTTTGGCGCAAAAATATGGTTCATTAATATTAAGCGATATGCCATTAACAACACTGCATAAAGTGCAGTCATACGCATATATATATAATAAAGCTGATGAGGGTAAAATCGATGGTCAAAGCACGACGGCGGCGCCAAGTTATGACGCCGTTTCGTGTTTTGGTGGTTGGGGCTTTGTTCAGCTTTATCGTCCAGAAGACAGAACGCGCATTACTCTGCCGACACTGGGCCTGACGAATACAATTAATTTTGATGAAATGCGTATTGATAGCGCGGCGCTAATCCGTTTGACGGAATTGGTCGGCCGTATATGCAACCATGACTGGCTGCATCACATGACGATGACATCTGTAAGTAATAATGTTGGTTATACGGCGGGCGTCGACGGTTTTAAAAAGAACGTTAATGGCTTGCTTGATAAGTTGCCCTTCTTTTTGGGGGAAGAGAGATCGTCTTACGAGGCTTTTTGTACGCAAACCCATGCGCGCTTATTAAAAACAGAATCAGCGCGCTCACTTTGGCATAGCCTTGAGGCCGCGGTGCAGGAGTTAACAGAAGGTCTTAATGATAACTTTATGCATTTACGCCAAGTCAGTGGTAACAAGCTTCAAGATTATAAAGCGCTGCATAATATAGCGATAACAACAGCGCGTATTCTGCGTCGCGTTGAACCGATTGAAAGCCCGATGATGCAAGCTTTCATAAAAAATGTGGTGAATGCAGAAATCAGCAATGATCCAATGCTATCTAAGGCGCGCAATCAAGTCTGGAAAACGAGCGCCTTGAGTTTTCGTTCATACGCCGAGCAAGCCAGTGCGAAGCTAGTGAAAAAGGCGAATAAAACAGGGCTTTATACAGGCATTTTTGAGAGTAGCGAATTTACTCGCAGTAACCGTGATGGCGTCGCCGAGCTTGCGGCGTGCTTACAAATGGGGTTTCCAAAACAGAGATAAAAGACAATGAGTTATTTAGAAGAGCATTTTAATCAACATCTCAGCGCGGCCTATCATATAAAGCATGATGAGGCTATCCAGCGTGAGGCGCGAAACCTTCAGCCGCATTTTGCGGCGCTCAGCGAAATGTTGAACGCGCGCGAAGATACGCAAAATGCGCTTTACTCAGCGGATGATTTTAACGTCATGTTCACCGCGATGGCACGCGAAAATGGCTCGCTGATCCGCTCATCCTTTATTGTCACGGACGCGGCAAGCTTTATTGATTATGCACAAAATGATTGCAGCGCTCATTATGACGGTGAGGGACATAGCTGTTACCCGCCAGCGGCGGCCATAGACAAGCGCCAAAAGATGGGGTTTGCACAGTTGCTGCGCATTAATTCGGATACGCGCATTACGCAGCCAGTGCTCAGCCTTAATAATGATTACATCCACGATATGGACGACCCAGACACGCAGCAGCTTATTTCAGCGCTTGAAGCGCTGTATAGCGTCACCACTCATGACTGGCTCCACCACCTTTCCATGTATGTTGTGAGTAATGATCAAGTTGTCAAAGCCAATAAGTTTGCCGCTTTAAAAGAGCCGATGCGGGCATGGAACCGTGCCATGGATGCACCTGATCTCGGCTATAAGCAGAGCGCCTATGAGGCATGGGCTGTGTTAACCCATGCGGCGTTATTAAAGGGTTCAGTGCCGCTTAGTGCCGCGCTTAATGGTTGCGTTGATAGTTTCATCACGCAGGCCCAACAAAAAGCAGAAAGCATTGCGAGCAAAACAGATGAGGCTGACCGGCAGGCGGCCTACCAAGAGCTCGCCTATATCTTCCATCTTGGGGTGGCTTCGCTGCGCTATGTTGCGCATACAGACACGCCGACCTTTACCCCTTTTTACAGTGCCTTTGATGATCTGCTGCAAAATAAAGAGTTTGGCCGTGCGATGGCGGCTGTTGTGAATTGTGACATAGCGGCGTGCGCACGTGATGATTATAAGGCGCACCTTGTCGCGTCAAACACGGTCACAAAACTTTTTGAAGAGCGCCCGTCAGCGCAGGGTCATCGTGAGAAAGTGGACGGCTATACGGCTGATTTGTTTGATATGATGCGCACGCATTATGCGCCAACATTATAAAACCATCGCTGTCAGGGGGGCTGATATCACTTGATCTCATCGGAAAACTCTATATATGTATAGCCATATTAAAATTTACTGTGCTAATATAGAACAATGAACACAACGTCCCATTTAAAAACGGTGAAACGCGGCTTGTCCGTTCACCATATTTCAAAAAGCTACAAGAAGCGTCCCGTCCTGCGGGATGTGAGCATGTATATCCAGCCCGGTGAGGCTGTGGCATTGCTTGGGCCAAATGGGGCAGGTAAAACCACAAGCTTTTATATCGTTACTGGTTTGATTAACCCCGATAGCGGTCAGGTTATGCTTGATGGCACGGATATCACTCACATACCCATGTATCGCCGCGCACGTCTTGGTATTGGTTATTTGCCGCAGGAATCATCTATTTTTCGTGGCCTCAATGTCGAAGATAATATCCGCGCTGTCCTGCAGGCGCAAAATGATTTGTCGGTCCGTCATCAGGAAATATTCCTCGAAGAATTACTAGCCGAATTTTCTATTGAACATTTACGCCGTACGCCTGCGATTTCACTTTCAGGTGGAGAGCGTCGCCGCGCTGAGATCGCCCGTGCTTTGGCTGGTCGTCCGCAGTTTATTTTGCTTGATGAGCCTTTGGCGGGGATCGATCCGATCGCGGTCAGCGATATTCGCGGCCTCATCGCGCAGTTAAAAACTCGTGGCATTGGCGTATTGATTACCGATCACAATGTGCGCGACTGTCTTGGTATTGTCGACCGCGCTTATATACTCCACGATGGTCGTGTCCTGATGGAAGGCACGCCAGAGGACATCGTAAACCATGAAGATGTTAGAAAAGTTTATCTCGGCGATGGATTCTCGCTTTAATTCTGCGTAATAAGTGATACACTACCTCTATGAATAAGTTATCCCAGAATATCAATCTCAAACAGGGTCAAACGCTGGTCATGAACCAGCAGATGCAACAAGCGATTAAGCTTTTGCAACTGTCGAACCTTGAGCTTCATGAGTATTTAGATGAAGCCTTAGAGACAAATCCGCTTTTAGAAAAAGTCGATAATAAAGACGCGCATGACAGCATTAGTGATGGCGGCGCCGCAGATAATGATTCGATGGATGATAATTTCGCGCAGGATGACTGGAAAAGCGAAAGCGGTAGCGGCAGCGATTCTGCAGCTGAGCCACCTGCACAGGATGACGCGCCGAGCGCAGCCACAGAAACACAAGATTTCGACGCGGGCGCAGAGGCCATGGGCAGCGGATCTGGCGGGTCACATCAATTTGATGACGCGGAATATTCGTTTGAAAACCGCTTAAGTCGCGAGCCTTCATTGCGTGAACATTTGATGGATCAACTGCATATTTTGACCGAGGATGCACGCGATCGCTTGATTGGCGCGCTGCTGATTGATCAACTTGATGAAGCAGGGTATCTACGCGCTGACCCAGAAGATTTAGCCGAACGCCTTGACTGTTCTGAAGAGCGGATCATTAAGCTGCTGATAAAGATGAAGCATTTTGACCCGCCGGGCGTTTTTGCGCGTGATTTGGCCGACTGCCTCGCCATGCAGCTTGATGAAGCGGGGCAATTAGATGCGCCGATGCTGCGCTTACTTGATAATCTAGATCTGCTTGCCGCGCGTGAATGGGATAAGTTGGTCAAGGCCTGCGATGTTAATCGTAAATATCTTGATGATATGATTGACGAAATTAAACATATGCAGCCTAAGCCAGCGAGTGAATTTGACCACTTTGTCGTGCAAACTGTTGTACCGGAAGTTTTAATGAAGGCACGTCCTAAAAGCGTTGGCGGTGGCTGGCGCGTCGAATTAAACAATGCAACATTGCCGAGGGTTCTTGTGAACCAAGAATATTATACGGAGGTCGCGAGTAAGGCGAGCCGTAAGGAGGACAAGGAATTTCTATCAACCCAGATGCAATCAGCAAATTGGCTTGTCCGCGCTTTGGATCAACGCGCACAGACGATATTAAAAGTCGCGAGTGAGATTATTGAGCAGCAATCAGCATTTTTCTTATATGGCATTGAATTTCTTCAACCAATGAATTTAAAAGACATTGCTGAAGAAATTAAAATGCATGAATCAACAGTGTCACGCGTAACAACAAATAAATATATTGGAACGCCGCGCGGTATTTTTGAGTTGAAATATTTCTTTTCAACGGCATTGATTGGCGCAGATGGTATGGTGCATTCAGCAGAATCAGTGAAATCAAAAATCAAGACCATGATTGATGATGAAGATGCGAACGCCGTGCTTTCTGATGATAAAATTGTTGATAAGCTGCGTGAAGACCGCATTGACATTGCACGCAGGACGGTCGCAAAATACCGTGAAGCTATGCATATTCCATCATCTGTACAGCGCCGGAAAATGAAAAAAGAATAAAACTCTGTATAGATTTATGCGCATGGCATGAAAATATTGCAATTGTGTTTGCAAGCTAGATACACTACACTATGGTTCGAAAGCGTTTCGCGATAAATAATCTACAGATATGTCATTATGCTAAAAAAACAGATTCAAATTATTTCTCTTATGTCCGCCTTGTTTCTCACTGGTTGTGAAACGGCATCAATTGTTCGCAATGATTCACCGCAAGTTGTGGCTTCACCTGATAGGGTTTCCTTGATGCTTGCTGATGCCGCTGATAAAGCGAGCACAGCTCTGGAAACACTTGCAGCAATTGAGCAATATAATACACCGCGCGTTGCAACAGCCGCCCCTAAAGATGTCCCAAGCGAGTTAAACCGCGCAGTGACAATTGACTGGCTTGGCCCTGTTGAACAAATCGCAAAAACTTTAGCTGACCAATCAGGTTACAGATTTGTTGTTCTTGGTGACGTGCCGCCTGTACCTGTTGTCGTAGATATTGATGTTGAAAACCGTCCAATTATCGAAGTAATGCGTAACATAGGCCTGCAGCTTGGCCGCCGTGCTGATTTGAAATTAGATTCAGCGCGCCGCGTTGTTGAAATTAATTATGCGCCAGTTTCAGGCATGTAATAAGATAGCGCAGCGCTGAGGCTTTGCGCTGTTTAATATGGGATAGTACACATGACTTTTTCTGGGAAATCTATGGATATTAAGACGAAAAAATTGTTCTTGGGCGCGTTTGTCTTGGGATCGCTCAGCTTTTGTGCGTTTGGCAGTGCATTTGCCAAAGATAAACAGCCGGAAGTTACTTTAGAGCCACCGCGTTCTATGAAGATTTTACAGAAAATGGAAGCTGTCAATGAGGGCAAAGCATTTGCTGAGGGCACCATGCCTTTGGATATTCGCCGCGATGCTGTAATTGAAGCGGCACTTTCTTTTGGCGCCCGTGGCGGTCTTGCTATGCGCACTTACGAAATTAATTTAGACCTTGAACGCCAAACGGGCGCAATGGATAAAATTTATAATTTCAGAAGCTTGCTCGTTGCTGCGCCATCCGGCTTGTTAATCGAGCCACCAGTTATTTCAGAATCGATTGATGCTATGATTATCGAGACGGACGGGCAATCTGCTGCTGTCTCTGACCGAATTTATAACATTAATAAAAATGCTAAGATCGTGACCTCTGCGCGCGATTGGCGTGAGTACTTAAAACGTGACTGGGGCAAAGTTAAAAATCCACCAGATATTCTTATGCCGCAAGATGATGAAGAGCGCGACATTTGGAAAATAAAAGTCGCAGAAGGCTGGAAGAGCGGCTACGGCCAAGCGGATGAAACATTCGAAGCTGATTTAGCGCGTCTTGTCGCTGACTTTAGTGGCATGGTACGTTACCGTAAACTTTTGGCACAAGGCATGGTATCCCCACCTTACGCGAACCAAGTTGATCGCGGCGTCACAGGCGGCGGGCATCAAATGCGTGTTGGCGATCGCGCCATTCAGTTAACAGGAACTCCACAACTTATAAGCGGACACGATCAATGGAAGCCCGCAAACCGGTAAGCCTCCTTAAGGGAGAAGACAATATTGCCGAAACATGGCCGGATGAACCCGACCGTTTTCGCACGGACCATGTTGACGACTATTTATTATGGTGCGTGAACAAAGGTGCGTCTGATATTACTATTCAAACAGACCGCCCCGCGTATAACGATATTTCAGGCATTCTCTATCCAGGAACATATCGCCCGATTGATGCGGCAGATATGAATGTTTTCATTGTTAAAATTTATGGCCCCGATGCCGCTGCGCGCCTTGCCTCCGGAACAGATTTGGATGTCTCTTATGAGATTCGCCCTGACCGTTATACGCGCCTGCGCTTTCGTGTGAATATCACGGCAGTACTTTCTAAAGGCCGCGATGCCGTACAAATTACTATGCGTACTTTGCCAAGCGAGCCGCCGACGATGGAAGCGCTAAACATTGAACAAGAGATCATAGACAACTGGGCGCCGCGCCAAGGTATGGTGGTCATAACAGGGCCGACAGGTTCCGGTAAATCAACATTACTATCTGCGGGTAACCGTATGCTGTTAGAGCGCGTTCACGGCTGCGGCAAGATGCTGACTTATGAATCGCCTATCGAATATACCTATGACACGATTAAGTCACCACGTTCACTGGTATCGCAAACAGAAATCCCAAGGCACCTACCTGATTTTGCCGCTGGCGTGCGTAATGCATTGCGCCGTAAGCCTGAAATCATTCTGGTTGGTGAGGCGCGTGATAAAGAAACCATTTCCGCCGCTATTGAAGCCGCGCAGACTGGCCACGCTGTCTATACGACAACGCACACCACTGGCGTTTCATCAACCGTACGCCGTATGATTACGACTTTTGATACGACGGAGCGTAATGAACGTGCCTTTGCGTTGATGGAAACATTGCGCCTTATTGTCACACAGGCGCTTGTTCCTAAAATTGGCGGCGGTCGAATGGGGCTACGTGAATGGATGATGTTCCCTGCCAATGTTCGTGAAAAGCTTCTCGATATGGAATTTGATGAATGGACAAACGAAATTCAGCGTATGATCCCATCCTACGGTCAAACGATGATGACCTCGGCGACGCAGGCCTTTGAAGCTGGCTTGATTGAAAAACGCCATTATCTCGCCTTAACCGCTGGCGAGGGTGGTCACTAAGTCTTTCTTATAATTATTATTACTTATCAGCACCTTATGGAATATATTTGTTTTCCCTAAGCTGTTGGGTTTATGCTTTTTATCAATGAAACACGCCAGTTCATGGCGGGCGATAGAGATTAAATATATTGAAATAAGGTGTAGTACAAATGACAGCAAGTAATTTAAAAATGGCGTTGGCTTTTTCATCCGCAATGGCGCTCTCAGGTTGCGCAGCAACCATGAGCACGGCAATTGATCAGGCCAAGGGTTACACAAACCAAGCGCTTTCTGCGGTAAACAACCAAACGCATGACCGCGCTACGGGCATCACATATGACGATGCGACAGGTAAACCAAGTTTGATAACGCAAAGTGATGGTAATGCCGCCTGTAGCGATTCAGACGAGCTGCGCGGCGAAGTGAAGCATATCATTGCAACCAACCAATCACCGGCGGCGTTAATGGTTGCGCATACGAAATTTCAAAATGCAACGCAGACATGCGCGCAATTTACGGCTTTTAAGCTCGGCGATAAATTTGGCTGCGCTCTTGAAAATGGCCGTACGACAGTTAAGGCGACAGGCATAGCGCCTGCCACTCCAAACGAATGTTCTGATGCAAATATAATGGAGCGCCTCAAGCAGATTAAAACAAATGAATACATGCCAGGCGGTAAATATAATCCCTAAACTTAGGCGCGCAATATTATGCGTTTCGTCCCTCTGCGCTATTCCCTGCAGAGGGGCTTTTTTTTGCTTTTTACTGTGTTGGACATAAAAGGGCTTAGTATTAGTTATCGTTACTCTTTTGTTGATAGAGCGAAAGCCCCGCAGCGATCTGTAGGGTGTCCGCAGCACTGACTTGGCCTGTATATAGCCCTTCGCCGACTAAAGCGCCTGCAATGCCGTTTTCGCTCGCGCTTGCAATGGCGAGCAAGTCTTCCATGTGGCTTAATGGCCCTGCATAGAAAACGGGGCATGATGTTTTTTTAGCAAGGGCGCAACAGGCGCTCATATCTAGGCCAGAGTTTTCAGCGCCGTCAGGTTTCTCGTCTTCATCTGCGCTAAATAAAATAGCATATAAGCCATACTCACCAATGATAGCCGCAATTTTATGCAGATCAAACTGTGTTGTTTTCTCATTCTGGATAACGTGCAATTTATTTTGTGTGGCATGTAAATGCACAGCAATCTGGTCGGGGTATAGGTTGCAGGCTTCCTTAATGAAGCCATGATCGAGAAGTGCAAAATTATTAAGAACAAGGCGGCTAAGCCCTTCACCCATGAGGCGGTCCACGGATGCAATATCCTTAATTGACCCCTCAAAAGCGACAGGGACATCAACGGCGCTGATGATCTGTGCAACGGTTTCAAGGCATTGTGCATCAATTTCGCGGTCAAGGCTTTGAATGTACAGCCACGAAAAGCCCATTTTTACCAATTGTCGCGCGATATCTGGTGGGCTGGCAATTGCGCCGCCAATAACGTCTTGAAATTGGTGTAAAGATTCGCCGTCTTTAAGTACGATTTTCGGGAAAATCAGCATGGTTTTTAGTCCTGACTGACCTTACGCCGCCTGTGGACGTAAAGGACGCTCTAGCATTTTATTGACAACATCTCTAATTGGCGCGCCTTCATTGAGGCACTCATAAACAGCTTCTGCAATCGGCATTTCAATGGCGTGATTTTTTGCCATGACCATCAATGCTTTTGATGTGTGAACGCCTTCTGTGACGGCGTTACGCTCTGACATAATGTCTGCTAAGCTGCGCCCTGCACCTAAATGTGAACCGAGGGAGAAGTTACGTGATTGCATAGATGAACAAGTTAAGACCAAGTCGCCAAAGCCGCACATGCCCATTAATGTTTCTTTTTTTGCGCCCATAGCGGAGGCGAGGCGTGCAATTTCTGCAATGCCGCGAGTCATTAACGCTGCGCGGGCATTTTCACCAAGGCCGAGGCCATGTACCGCGCCACATGCAATCGCAACAACGTTTTTAATTGCGCCGCCAAGCTGTGCGCCGATAATGTCTTTTGTTAAGTAAAGGCGTAAATTGCGACTGCTGAGTGCATCCATAATTTCTTTGCCTTGTTCAGCATTTTTATAAGCAAGCGTCATCGCGCTTGGCAGACCTTTGGCAATTTCAACGGCAAATGTTGGCCCTGTTAACACGCCAATGGGAGAGTTCGGGATTTCTTGTTCTGCAACTTGTGACATCAAAAGACCAGTTTGCATTTCAATGCCCTTTGAGCAGATCAACACAGGCTGATCTTTACGCAAAGATGACTTCATAGATTGCAATGTCGCACGTAAATGCTGCGCAGGGACCACGATTAATAAAATATCGCTATTAGTGACTTCTGAAATAGATTCGCTAACTTTAATCGCTGAATCAATTTTGATTCCCGGTAAGAACTGGTTGTTTTCATGGTTTTTTTGCATATATGAAACAAGCTCTGTTTCACGCGCCCATAATGTTACGTCACGGCCAGCGGCGCGAATCACTTGCGCTAAAGCTGTACCCCATGCGCCTGCACCTATAATACCTACTGTTTGCATTGAATTTCCTATTTTAATTTACACATCACTCTATTTATCTTCTTTCGGCTTTATAGCGTTTTTTAAGCTTTTACGCCAGCGCCGATCCGTTTCTCCGCCGTTGGGTCCAAAGGCCAGCGTGGGCGGGCAGCAAAATCAAGTTCATCAATCATGCCGCGGTTGAAACGTTCCCACCCTGCCCAAGCGATCATCGCGCCGTTATCTGAACAAAGTTGGATGGGAGGTGCTATTAAGGACATTTCATGCCCCTGCGTCAAGTCTTCTAATGCAGCGCGGATGAAACGGTTCGCGGCCACCCCCCCTGCAATCACAAGTGAAGGCTTGATATTGTTGGCTTTGAGTGCTTCGCCATACTGTGTTTTGTAATACGCAATCGCGCGGCCAACTTTGTTATTGAGCACGCCTATGATCGCCTGATGGAAACAATAGGCAAGCTCTTGCGCTTGATGGGGGTTAATTTCCTGTCCTGCAATTTTATCAATATGGTTACGCATTGCGGTTTTTAGGCCTGAGAATGAAAAGTCCATATTTTGATGGCGCACCAAAGGGTGGGGCAAATTATATGCCGCTATAATATCCTCTGGGCGGCGGCCTTCATCAGTACAGCGGGCGATATAATCTTCGGCTAATTTTTGTAAATGCGGCCCGCCAGGGTAAGGCAGCCCCATCATTTTGGCGGTTTTGTCAAAAGCTTCGCCAAGTGCATCATCCAGTGTTGTGCCAATGCGTTTATATGTACCGATATCTTCGGCTATAAGTAACTGTGAATGACCACCGGAAACCAGCAAACATAAATACGGCATCGGTGCATCATCGCTCAAACGCGCAGTGAGCAAGTGGGCCTCTAAATGATTGACGGCGATAAAAGGCAGCTGATGGGCGGCAGCAATCGCCTTGCCGGCCATCATGCCAACCATGACGCCGCCAATCAGGCCCGGGCCACATGTCGCAGCAATCGCGGATAAATCACCATAGGCTAGGCCGGATTTTTTCATCGCGGCGTGGATAAGCCTGTCCATATGTTCCAGATGCGCACGCGCAGCAATTTCGGGGACAACGCCGCCAAATTCTTCGTGTTCGTCAAATTGCGATGAGATAAAATTTGCCATGATATGGCCGTCATCACGAATGATCGCAACGCCCGTGTCATCACAGCTACTTTCTATGCCCAATACATACTTGCTCATTTGTTCAAATACTCATATAGTCCGCTTCTAAAGTGTGTTTTTAAGCAATTTATGCTGAAGATACAAATAAATTCTTACTTGAGTATGGCTAAGGTGATTATGGCAGAACAGCTTATTCGCATCGGGACAAGGGGCTCCGCGCTTGCAATGTTTCAATCCAATATGGTCAAAGCCGCATTGGAAAAACATAACCAGGGCGTGAAAGTAGAACTTGTAGAAATTAGGACATCAGGCGATTGGACGCCTGCTATGGGCGAAACGCGCCTTTCCGCGCAGCAAGGCGGCAAAGGCTTGTTCTGTAAGGAAATTGAACAAGCCTTATTTGAAAAGCGCATTGATATTGGCGTGCATTCCCTAAAAGATATGCCTGCTTTTTTACCTGCTGGCCTTGTTATGAACCATTATATGAAACGCGAAGACCCGCGCGATGTGTTTGTGTCATACAAATATAAATCAATTGATGATTTACCTAAAGGCGCACTTATCGGTACATCGAGCGTCCGCCGCCAATCATTTTTACTCAATCAACGCCCAGATTTAAAAGTCGTTCCGTTTCGAGGTAATGTCCCAACACGCCTTGAAAAAGTCGCGAACGGTCAGGTCGATGCAACCTTTTTGGCGCGCGCTGGTTTAAACCGCCTTGGCCTGTATGAAGAACGTTTCACGACTTTGGATGTTGAGACATTTTTACCCGCCTGCGGGCAGGGTATTGTGGCGATTGAATGCCGCGCAGACGATCGAGGGCTGCAAAGCTGTCTAGATCCATTGCAATGTCAGCAAACGGCGATTGCCGCTGCGGCTGAGCGCGCTGTGTTGATAACGCTTGATGGTTCATGCCGCACGCCTATTGGCGGATATTGTACGATTGAAAATGATCAAATTCATGTTGATGCACAAATAGGCGCGGAAGACGGCACAGAGATTTGGCATGAAGCAGGGGCAAGTGATGATGCGAGTATTGCAGGTGCTGTTGCGCTTGGTACGCGACTCGCGTTGAAAATAAAGGCCCGCGCCCCATCTGAGATATTCTTAGAAGATTATGAATGTGGTTAAGGACAGCGCCTATTACCAAACCCATAAACTCGTCGTCACTCGCCATCAACAAGGCGCAGATGATTTTATCGCTGCGCTTAAAGGCGTTAATGGCGCTATTGAAGCGATCGCACAGCCTGTCATAAATATTGAACGTTTGCCCTGTTGTATAGAGCCGCTTGATAAAGATGCGTCGATTATTACGACATCAAAACAGGCTGATTATGCTCTGCAGCGTGCCGGTTTAAGAGCGCATTACGGGATAAATAGTGCCAAAGACATTAATGATGTTGAAGCGTTAATCCACGATATTAAATCTCGCCACCAAGTAAATAGGCCGCTGCTATATTTGCGCGGTCTTGATATATCATTTGATTTAAGCTCTGAATTGCGCGCCGCAGGATTTACCATCGACGAGAAAATTGTCTATCGTGCTTTGCCAGTGTTAGGCTTATCGGAAGAATTGGTTGTAGGGCTGAAAAGGGGACAGATTGCCTATGTTACGTTTTTTTCTGTACGCAGCGCGCAAATATTTGAACAGCTAATCAATGATGCAGGACTTAGCGCGCAGCTTGAAACCATAAAGGCTTTATGTTTAAGTGAGCCAGTGTTAAACTCTTTGCAAGATGCGCCGTGGAAAGATCGCCTGATCTCAAAAGACAAAACCATGGCTTCCATGACCGCATTGGTCGAGAGTTTATTTTAGTGCTGAATATATAAGGAATGGATCACATGAGTGATAATGCAAACACAACTTTGCCAAATTCATTAGAGATTATTGAACGCTTTGGCGGTATCCGCCCAATGGCGACCAAGCTAGATGTGCCGGTCACAACCGTACAGGGCTGGAAAAAACGTGAAGCAATTCCCTTGGCGCGTAAAAAAATGATTAGCGAAGCAGCGCAGGCACACGACGTATCTATTGATGATTTATTGGTAGGCGCTGCAGTAAAGCCGACAGAAGCACCATCAGCACCATCGCGCCCAGTGGTAGATGCCACGCCAGTACAGGCGGAGCCGAAGAAGCCTACGTCAACAAAAACAAACTCGCCAGCACCAAGCGCCCCTGCGCAGCCGCGACCAGTCACGCAAGAATCTGCCGCGCAGCAAAAAGCGCAGGCGCATATCGCGGCCAGTGAGCTACAGGCACGGAGTTCACAAAGTCTGATTAATGGCATTGTTGGCGGCGTTAGCCTTGCCGCGCTTGCTGGCGTTTTAGGCCTGTTAATATTAACAGGGCCAAAGGTCAAAGAATCAAAGAAACAAAGCGAAAAAATTGCACATCTTGAACAAAAACTAGAAGAAGTCAGCGAAAAACAATCAATGCTACAAAAGATTGTTCCATCAGATTTAAATAAAAAAATCGGCGAGATTAAACAGCAAACCGCGCAAGTAAAACAAAATATGAGTGATCTTGCTGCGCAGGCCTCCGTGATTTCAAAAACTGTAATGGGCGCAGAAGGCGGCTCTATCGCGCAACGGTTACAATCTTTAGAAGGTGAAATTAACCGCTTCGCTGAATTTAGTGGTTCTTCTGATCTCGCAAGCTTCGTTGGCAAACTATCTTCTATGCAGCAAAGCATGGAAGGCCAAGAACAATTGCAATCTGCTATGTCAGAGCTTTGGGGCGCTGTCGATAGCTTGAAAGCTGATAAAGGCGCAGGCGCCGAAAAAAATGCAGTGGATGAAGCTTTGGATGAACAGCGCACGGAAAGCTCGGCGTTGAATCAAACTTTTGGCGATTTAGATAAAAAAGACCTTAAGGCTGCAGCGATGTTGATGGGGTTAGCACAGTTAAGGGGCGCGCTTGGCCGCGATAATAAATCATTCGAAAAAGATTTAGCCTTGATGCAGAAATTAATCGGTAGCGAAGATGAACAGTTAAACGCAGCACTACAGGAGCTTGCACCCAAGGCCAAACACGGAGTCTTAACGGCAGGTGGCCTGTCGCGTGAATTGCGTGCGCTTGGTGGCGATATTGTGTCATCATCCTTGCAAGGCGAAGATGTATCATGGCGGGAAAAAGCCAAAGCGCGCATGAATAACGTGCTGAAAGTTGAAAAAGACGGTGCGCTGATTACTGGTACAAAAACGCAGGAACGTATCGATGCCGCGCAGTATTACTTGGATAAGGGCGACGTAGAAAGCGCCTATATGATCCTCAATGAATTGCAAGGTCCCGCGCGCGAACCTGCGGCGATGTTGATTGAGAAGTTAAAGACAACAGCGCTTGCAGGGCAGGTTGAAACCATGCTTACAGGGCGCGTCATGCAAAATGTTATGGGCTTTGATTTATCGGCCTTAAAAGAGGGTATGCCGACAGACTTCTTAACAGGCGACTTCATGAATGGAGACTTTTTAGGTGGGCTGAATATGCAGTCTTTGCAGGGCATGGATGCACAGTCTTTTAAAGGGCTCGTCGATAGTTTTGAAAATATGATGCCTGCGCGCGAACTTATTGAAGATCCTGTTTCAGGGTATCAATTTATGGATGGCGGTATGGGCGGTGCTGGCGGCCTGCCAAAGTTAAAAGCAATGCCATCAATTGGCAGCGCAAGATAAATACGGTTTAGTGATTATAGACTTATTGATAAGGGTTTAAGAATATGTGGAAGACATTTTGGTACATGGCAAAATTAGCCATCGTGATTACCGGAAGCTTATGGCTACTATCATTGGAAGGCGATATTGTTTTTCAGTGGGATGCCTATAAGGTAACGGCGCATACGGGATTTGTTCTTTTTATTATTGCGGCCTTTGTCTTGGTGGTCACAATCGTGACGCGCGGAGCAATTTTTGTCGAAAGCCTGCCCAAAATTATGAAGTTATATAATGCAGGAAAGCGCCGTGAAAAAGGCCATGTCGCTATTTTACGTAGCTTGACGGCTTTGTCGGCAGGTGATGCTAAAATTGCGGCTTACCAAGCACAGCGCGCGCAAAAACTCTCGCCTGCTGAAGATGGGCTTGCACAGCTTTTGGGTGCACATGCAGCGCGAATGAGCGGACAGGTGAATGACGCCGAAGAGCGTTTTGAAGCGCTTTCACAGCATAAAGAAACATCACTGCTTGGTTATCAAGGTTTAATCAAGACAGCTTATGAACAAGGTGAAGAGCAAAAAGCGCTTTCTCTTGCTTATCAGGCGTATGATAAAAACACCAAAAACAAAGATTTCTTGCCGCGTATTTATGATATGGAGCTTGAATCTCGATCATGGAATGCGGCGTTAAAGACCCTGCGTAAAATTGAAAAATTTGCAGCCTTGCCAAAAGACAAAATAAAGTCAGATCGCGCGGCGCTTGTGACGCAAATTGGCTTAGAAGCCAAACGTGGCGGCCAATATGCGCAGGCGGCAGACCAATTCCGTGCGGCGTTGAAACTTTCAAACGGCTTTCTTCCTGCGTCATTGGAGCTGGCTGAGTATTTTGTGAAACAAAAACAAACAGGCAAAGCACGCCGCGTTATCGAAGCGCAGTGGCGCGTACAGCCGCACCCACAGCTTGCAAAAATATGGATGTCTATGCTGGCTGAACGTAAGCAGAATAAACCTGACGCGCGTTTAGAGTGGATTAAGCGCCTGTGTGACAATAACATTGCGCATAGTGAGTCAAAAATTGCGCTGGCAAAAGTTGCAATGGAAGATGGGCTTTGGGGCGTTGCGCGTGATTATTTGTTAAAAGTAGAAGCAGATACGCCATCTGCTGCGGTTTACCGTATGTTAGAAGAAATCGCTCATTGTTCGGACCATGATAATGACAAAGCACGTATTTGGGCGGATAAAGGCATTGATGCGCCTTCTGACCCTGTGTGGATGTGTGAAGCAACAGGGCGCATATACCCAGAATGGCAAATCATGTCGACACCACAAAATTTCAATACAATCATTTGGCGCGGGCCAAGACGTTTGCAAATCAGCGGTATTTCAAGCCCTTATGGCGGTGCATCAAATACATTAAACCTTGTCGAGTTCATGGATAATTAGAGCTGTAATAAGATAAACAGACATCGTTGATTCATAAAAAAGCCATGCACTGTGATAACAGGCATGGCTTTTTCTTAATCTTGCTTGCGCACGTTATTTTATTCGTCCTGCGCGCCTGTATCATCGGTGGACTTAACCAGTTTTTCACGTGCTTTCTTGCCTGCTTCTTTAAGAAGATTTTCGGCAGCATTGTCAATCTTGGTTACGGCTTGTGGCTGTTGTTGCTGGACTGGCGCGGCGCTCGCTGGGGCTTCAGCAGGCGGAGGCTCAGAAGGCTTGGCTGCGCTGTCCCCTGCAAAGAAGCCCATTGGGCTGTCACTGCTTGTTGTTTCAGATGATTTCGCAGTGGTTTGTTCTTGCGTCTGTGGCTGCTCTGGCGCGGTGGTTTGCGGCGCTGCGGTTTGTGTTTGCGTTTGTTCAGGCTGAGTTGGCGCTGCTTGCGGCGCGGCGCTTGGCGCTTCACCACCACCAAAGAAGCCCATAGGATCACTGCTGCTTTGTGCAGCGTCTGTTGTCTGCGGCGGCGTTTCTATCGGCGGCGCAGCAGGCGCGGCTATTGGTTGCTGCTTTTCTGTGCTTGCGGCTTGTGGCTGCACAGCTTTTGTTGTCGCGGCAAGTGGTGCATCAGCAGGTTTTTGCGCGCCAATACCTTTTGGCGCTTTTTTCTCTTGCGGCGGCGGGATTTCATTTTCAATCGCGTGTAAGTCAACGATACCGTAAATACCGCTCATCAGCTCGGTTTCATTATGTTTGATACCTTTATGGAAGCCTGCGAGCAACGCATCAATTTCTGTCTCTGTCGGTAGGGCCACATCAGCTTTCTCTGCTGTCCAATCTTTCTTGACTAACTGGTCGCGTAATTTACGAATGTCTTTGACATGGCGCAGCAGGTTTTCGTCTGGTGGCGGCAGCGCCATATAGCGCGTGACACGCATGGCTTTAGCATGACCTGGGTTTGAATAGAACATTTGCGTTTCAAATAATGACCCGCCAAATGTGATAACGGCCTGTCCTTCTTTAAAGCCACGCAGCTCATCATAGGATGCGTTATCACGAATTTGCACGTTAGCTTGCAGGCCATCGGTATAGTTATGCCCCAAAGAGCCAGCTTCGGTTTGGAAGCCGGAGACTTCTGTCACGATAGATGCGCCGACACTTTTTTCAAAGAATTCTTTGGTCTGCGTCGGGTCTTCAAGTTTACCAAAGATCTTAATGTTACAGTTCGCAGTAATGGAGCGCGCTTCTTCTTTGACGCGCTTTTCAAGTGCGGGCAAATCCTGCGCGGCGTAGATCAAACTAAAGCCGAGCGAACGTGCCTGTGCGGCCATAACGGCCATACCTTCAGCGGTATAGTAACCAACCTCATCAAAGACGGTCATAAATGGCGTGTTTGAACGTGTCGGCTTGTTATCAATAACGGTAGAGCTTTCACCCTCAACCGTCGCACCAAGGGTTGACCCCATCATTCCTTTAAGGGTCGAGGCCACAATTTTACCAAGGTTAGCGGTTTCATCACCTGATTTTTCAAGAGCAGGAATAAGCACGATAAGAACGCGACGGTTCAAAACGACATCGACCATGTCAACGTCAGCGGCCTGCGAGTCAAAGATATAACCGTAATCATCACCAAGAGACTGCAATGAACGGGTGAACTGCATCGACAGGTAACCGTGCTGTTGGTGCACTGTTGTGGTATCTATTGGCGGGGAATCTGGGCTGGCTGGTTTTTCTTTACCATTGTCATCAAATGCCTCTGGCACAAAGCCAGGCAGTGTATCAAGGTAACCATTAATACCTTTACGGATTTCCTCTGGGATGATTTCATCACGTGAAAGTGAGATCACCGAATTCAAATTCAAATATTCACGAATGGTACTGACGCTCATCGGGATGTCTTGATTGTCACGTTTCCAAGTTAGCGCAGGCATGATTGAGCCAACAAGTGATACCGCACGTTCTTTCCACATCGCGTTATCGCCGCCAGATTCAGGCATCAAACTTACGAGCATGTTGGTTAGATAAGACGCTGAGCCACTTGAAAAGGGGTTCATGGTATTTGATGGTGCGCGCCCATCAGAGTTACCGGTCATATAGTTCAAAATCAGCAAATCATCATCACGGCCGAAGCGGCGCATTAATGAGGATAGAGAGGACCACAAATCAGTATCGGCTTTACCATCGACGTAAACAAAGCCAGAAGCCCAACACAGCGCATTGGTAACGAGGGATTTTAAACCCTCTGTCTTACCCGCGCCTGTTGTACCAAGGTAAAGCACATGCGTACGGGCATCAGAATCACTAAACCAAACTTCTTCGTTTGTTTCCTTCACATTCCCCAGATAGAGAATGCCTTCCGCTTTGCCGTTTTTGCCCGGCCCCATATTGTTTTTATCTTTATGCTTTGAGCCCATAGGCAGCTTAAAGGCGAGAGTACGGTCAGATTTGACGATCAAGAGGAAATAGATCACCGTGAATATAAAAATCCAGTCAATATAAAGTAGGAAATCACTTTTCAGAAAAGACATCGCGCCGCAGCTGATGAAAATCGCGGCGGAGTTTGCCGGTTTTTGCATCCACGACCACATACGGGCGGTCCACGGACGTGTGTCCCTGAGGATGGCTTCGTGTTTATATGAATATTTTCTGGTGTCTAATACCATGGTTTTCTACCGTAAATTTTCAAGATATTATAAATTACAAAAGTTAATAATATACTGCCGAAGAAAGACGCGGACGCCGTTCTTATTGTGCCTTCAGGAAGTCATCTGCTGATTGCGGTACGCCGTCCTGCATTGTTACTGCATTAGAAAGCGCAGCCCCATTGCCTGATGCCGACGGATCAATACCGACAAAATACGCGATGATGTTGATGATCACGATAAATAAGACGATACAGCAAATAATACCGGCAAAGACCATCATGAATTTTTTGAACAGTGAATTACCTTGCCCGCTTTTTCCGGTGCTTCCACCTGTCTTCTCAGCTTTTAACATCGCTGATGTGATCGCGTTTAAGCCTTTAAGGGCATCACTTTTTGCGCCAAATCGTGCAATCTCATTGCTGTCCCCTTTAGGTGTTTTTAACACGAGGGCAAAGTCACCGATTTTGTCTTCGCGTATCTCTATCGCTGACATTTTCGCTTTGGCAAGTTCCATGCGCCACACAACAGGATTTAACGCGTTAGGGAGGGAAAGGACCAATGAGTTGTCGACAATATTCGCCGAAGGATTTTTTGACATTTTAATGAAACTCCAATTTAAGAACTTTTAATTTTTTTAATACTGCGACGTTTTGAGCCACTATAATCAAGGCTTGGCACAGGGCGTGCGCGATCTGACTTCATGTAATCTTGTAGTGCGCCGATGGCCTCTTCAACTTTTGGCCGTGGGATCGGGCGGCCAATACGTTTTTCAATTTTGTAATGTGCCATCGCGCCGACGGCTTCCATATGAAAGGCCTGACGCCCTAGATTGTTAAGCGCATACCATAAGTTGCGGTCATAGCCTCTGAGCCAAACGAATTGTGAAGACGACAATACGCCGCCCTCTTCGCGTGAGGTTTGTATTGCACGTATCATCGCGGTTGTTGTAAAGGCGTGCTGGTTACACTTACCAAGTGTTTTGCCGCATAAGTCGCGGTTTCTTAACGTTGCGCGCGCTTGTTTCAGAAGCTTTTTGTCAATATTTAGGCCTTTTTTATGTGACCAGCACTTTGCGATTTGACCTAAAAGTTCGTCAGATTCATTCCGCTTACGCGCTGCTTTTAAGCAAAAGGCAGCAAGAAGTAATTGCTCATGGGGCTTTAACTTTAATGGACCGCGCCAAGGCTTGCCAAGCTGCTGGACAAAGGCTTTGTAACCCACGGCGTAATTCAATTCACCATCTTTGCCTTGTAGGCTGTGATAGGAGACAAATTCTTCTGGGCCCAAGGCTTCGGCGAATGATGGCAGCTCCGCGGGGACGGGCGCACCAGGCGCACGTGCAGGCTGGGTGCCGGGGTCAAAATCAATAAAGGGCGTAATATACGGAAAGTTTTTGGATTGGCGCTTAATAATCGACGATAAAGTTAGCTGCGTTCTGAATTGTGTAAACGGGCCATAAAATAAAGACCAAACGGCAAACATCACCATGATCGCAGCGAGCGCGTATTTCATGGGGACGAGCGCGGCATGGGCAGCAAGGTTCATAACATCGTCGCTGAGGAGCGTTTTATCTAGGTATTTAAGTTGTTCAAGTATGCCGCCGAGGGACCATTCTTGGGTCTGCCACAATATGGTGTAATCTTTGCCATGCAGCAATACGCCAATATAAATCTCGCCTACTCGCCAATAGCGTATGACGTTCTTTATTTCAAATTCAAAGAACATGTAAAGTAGGTATATAATGACGCCGAAACAGCCAACAAGAATTGTTAAACCTACTGCGCGTTCGTAACTGCCGCTACCTTCTGCCACTTTAAAACTTCCCTAAACGATTCAAGACACATAAACCTTGAAAGATTATAAAACAAAACGCGCGCCATTAGAAGGTGCGCGTTCTGAAAAAATAGCAGATTTATTTAATTTTGGAAGCTTTTAATATTTAACGCTACAACCATATGGTTTTGTTTCGCTTGTGCTCACAGGTTTTTCAGCGCGTAATTCGCTAACGGCTTGTACAACATAGTTTGTTGCATCCGCTAAACCAGCCTCGCGCCATGTGGCGTGATCATCAATCGCGCCTTTATATACAAGTGTTCCGCTTTTATCGATGATGAACATATGTGGCGTTGTCATTGCGCCATATGCATGACCAATTTCACCGCTTGGGTCTAAAATTTGATGTGTCGGGCTTGCATTATTATCTTGTATGATTTTGTTTGCTTCTTCGGCGCTAAAATAACCTTGCTTGCCTTCCGCAGACGAAATAACTGAAATCCAGATTAAATCATCGCCGGCAAGGGTTTTTTGTACTTTTTGCATGTTGCCGCTGTCATATTGTTTGGCAACAAAAGGGCAGCCTTGGTTTGTCCATTCAAGGACAACAATTTTGCCGGCAAAGTCGCTAAGAGCGATTGGTTTTGCGTTCGTGTCGGTAACGGTGAAAGCAGGCGCCGCCGTGCCGATTTCTGCATTTGCATGTGCGCTTTGCGGGCTAAATAAGCCAAGGCAAAGTAAAGCAGTGAGTGCGTATTTTATCATTAGATCGTCTCCATAAATTGTGGTTAGAGGTTTGGTTAAAATAAGTCTTCTAAGTCGCTAAAACTTAACATTTGCGGCAATAAAATCGGCTCAGGACGCTTGCCTGTCCGCGCATCTGCAGGCCCATAATATATATATAAAGGTACGCCGTTACGTTTAAAGCTAGATAGATAATGGGTGATATCCGCATTGCGCTTTGTCCAGTCGCCTTTAAATATTTTTACGCCCTTGGCGGCAAATAAAGCTTCTGTCTTGTCACGCGCCAATACGCGGCGTTCATTGACTTTGCAGGTAATACACCAATCCGCGGTTAGGTAGACAAATATAGGCTGCGCTGTATCTGCGTCTAGGGCGGCCGCCAAATTATCTTGGCTGAAAGCGAAATGTGCGTTTGGAGCATTTAATGCTGCGTGTTTATCCATGCTCACGGCTTCGGGCATTGGCGATGGCTGATAGCGCAGCGGAATAAACACGAGCAACGCCGCGCAAAAAATCAATAAAATACCGCGCAGCACAGTGCCGATTGTATGTTTTGGCTGTCGCGCAAACAGCCAGATAAAAAAGCTGAAGATCAGCAGGGCTGAAAGTAGCGGCGTTAAGAACACAAAATCGTCTTGCTTGACGAGGATAAGGCCAAGCCAAATCGCGGTGGCATACATAGGGAACGCCAAGAACTGCCTAAAGCCCTCCATCCATGCGCCAGGTCGCGGTAACATTTTACGTGCAGGCGGCACTGCGCTTAGCAGCATATAAGGGAAGGCCAGGCCTGCGCCAAGCATTGCGAAAACACTTAACGATTGCAAAGCAGGCTGGGTTGCTGCAAAGCCAAGCGCAGCCGCCATAAAGGGCGCGGTACATGGCGCAGCAACGATCGTCGCCAGTAGCCCCGTAAAGAACGAACCGCTAAGGCCGCTTTTCTCGGTATGTTTTTGCCCAATGCCGGTCATCGCCGCGGGGATAATTCTTTCTAATTTCAGCGCGCCTGAGAGTGACAGGCCAATGGCAAACATTAATAGGGTTAGCACATATAAAACGCTTTTATCCTGCAGCTGAAAACCCCAGCCAATTTCAGCGCCGCTGCGCTGTAGAATGATCATCAGCCCTGCAATGGCAACAAAGCTTAAGATTACTCCAGCACTGTATGATAAACCGCCAAGCAAGGCTGATTTATGGTTTTTGTCAGAGCTTTTGATTAAAGACAGTGCCTTTAATGACAAAACCGGAAAGACGCAAGGCATCAAATTTAAAATAATGCCGCCAATAAAAGCGAAAAATAGCGCTTTGCCGAATGAGAACGCGCGCGGCGCCGGTACGTCGTCGATGGCCTGTGGTGCAGGGGGGGCAATCGCTGCGTTTTCCTCTGGCTGTGCATCTTGGCTTAGCGCAGACGCGGCCATTTTCTCAATCTCGCCGCTTAGGCTGTAACTATAATGACCACCCATGCCTTCAATCACAAGGCTGCCTTGTGCGGATTTTAGCGTATCATAAGGCTTTCCGCCACGTGGGTAGCTTAATGTGATGGTGTTTTCATCCGCATTGGTCGTGATAAGCGCTTCACTCGAAGGTTTGATTAGCCCCCAATCATGAGGCGCAAAATAAAGGCGGTCACCATTTTCATGGGCTGTTTTTATCGTGGCGAATAATGCGGAGGTGGCGGCCGTTGTTGTAATGTCGAAGTTAAACTCACTTGCTGTAAACGAGACATCACCATCAAGCCTTTGCGGTAGGCGGGCTTCGTATTTTACAATGCGGGGGTCTTGCACGAATGGCGCGCCGGATTGGGCTTTTGCCGCGGCGTCCTTTGAAAGAATTTGCACGTTATAATGACCAAATTCAGGGACGCAGATATCTTTACAGATCAGCCATTCAATGTCGAGGTCAAGGTCAATAATATCGGCGCTGAAATCTGAAGGGATAGAGAGATCAGCAAATAACACGGCTTCATCATGATAGCCGTAATTAACCATACCCTCATAATTTATATATTCAGCAGTTGGCCAGTGAATTTCAGGGGTGGTTATTCCGTCAGGGCGCGTAAATCTAAATTCGGGGGGGAGACCCGTTTCGCCGCCATAGCGCCAATAAATATGCCACTGCGGGTCCATTTCAAAAGCAATGCCAAGGCGATATGTTTCGCCGGCTTCATAATGCGGCGTGGATTTAAGAATCTCTACGCGGGCATGGTTACTGGCTTCATTTTGCGCGCTTGCATTTGATGCGACGCTAAAAATCAGCAGTAAAGTCAGTATGAATAGCCGTGACATGTTTTGAATATGAGAAGTAAGCATCAATATCTTCCAGTTTATGAATCTTGCTGTTTTATTATTCGTAATGATTGTGCGCTGCGTTACATTTATGATAACGTTTTTTTTATAAAATTATAAATAGATTAAAAAAATATGTAGGGGGCTGCATGAGCCAGACAAGCACAATGACCGAGAATGATGCACCATTATGGACGCCAGCAGCGGCAGATATTAAAAATTCTCAAATGTATAAACTTAAGGCGCATTTAGAAAATAAGTGCAATGTCACCTTGCTGGATTACCCCGCCTTTCATAAATGGTCTGTCGAAAATGCAGAAATTTTCTGGTCAGAATACTGGGATTATGCAGGCATTATCGGAGACAAAACAGGCCCCGTCCTGATTAATGCAGATGATTTAGAGCGCGCAAAGTTTTTCCCCAAGGCGCAAATAAACTACGCCGAAAACATGCTTAAACGCCGCGATAATGCGCCCGCGATTATTTTTAAAACTGAACAAGGCGCGGCGCGCACGCAAAGCTTTGCCGATGTTTACGGCGCGGTATCAAAAATACAGCAAGCCATGATCGCCCACGGCATTGAAAAAGGTGACCGCATTGCGGCTTACATGCCAAACATGCCTGAAACCATTTATGTCGCGCTCGCGGCGGCATCGCTCGGCGCAATATTTTCATCCGCTTCGCCTGATTTTGGCGTTGGCGGGGTGACTGACCGTTTCGGTCAAACCGCGCCGAAATTAATGTTCACGGTTGACCATTATTATTACGGCGGCAAAACATTAGACCAACGCGAAAAATTGGCGGAGATTATTCCCGCTCTGTCATCATTACAAAAAACCGTCATCGTCCCTTACATGGATGGTGACCAAGACATTTCAGCCCTGCCAAATACGCTGACGCTTGATTCGTTTACGGCGGCCTATGATGTGCGTGATATTAGCTTTGCCCGCGTTGAATTTAATCACCCGCTTTATATCATGTTTTCATCAGGGACAACGGGCGCGCCCAAATGCATTGTCCACGGTCATGGCGGCACGCTTTTGCAGCATGTCAAAGAATTATCGCTGCATTGTGATATGGGCAGAGACGACCGCGTCTTTTATTTCACCACTTGCGGCTGGATGATGTGGAACTGGCTGATATCAGCCTTGGCGGTCGAGGCCACTGTGCTTTTATATGACGGCTCGCCTTTCCATGATGAAGGCCATATTTTGTGGGAATTTACCTCCGCCCATAAATGTAATTTATTCGGCACATCCGCCAAATATATCGAAGCGCTAAAAACCAACCATATTTACCCGAACCAGAAATATGATTTATCTGATTTGAGGATTGTCACTTCCACAGGATCGCCGCTTGTCCATGAAGGTTTTGACTTCGTCTATGAGCATATCAAAAGCGACGTTCATTTGGCGTCAATTTATGGCGGTACGGATGTCGTTTCAGCCAGTTTTGGCATTGGTAACCCGATATCCCCCGTTTATCGCGGTGAGCTGCAAGGCTCTGCTTTGGCGGTTGATGTGCAAATCTTTGATGATGGCGGCAAAATCATGGCAGAAGGCGCAGGCGCTGGGGAACTCGTCTGCCTCAACGCGCATCCATCAATGCCTGTCGGCTTTTGGAATGACCCAGATGGCGCAAAGTATCACAAAGCCTATTTCGCGCAATATGATAATGTCTGGCATCATGGTGACTGGGTTGAAAAAACGCAGCATCACGGCTTAATCGTCCACGGACGTTCAGACGCAACCCTGAACCCTGGCGGCGTGCGTATCGGGACGGCTGAAATTTACCGCCAAGTCGAACAAGTCGAAGACGTCGCTGAGAGCATCTGCGTCGGTCAAAACTGGCAAGGCGATGTCCGCGTTATTTTATTCGTGGTCATGAAAGAGGGCAAAACCCTTGATGAAGAGCTGATTAAGAAAATCCGCAGTCAAATCCGCATCGGCGCATCACCGCGCCACATGCCAGCCAAAGTCATCGCGGTAACCGACATACCGCGCACCCGCAGCGGCAAAATCACCGAAATTGCTGTGCGCGACATCATCCACGGCCGCAACGTCAAAAACGTTGAGGCTTTGGCGAACCCTGAAAGTCTGGCGCTGTATAAGGATATTGCAGAGCTTGCATCATGATATAGAAAAGCGCGGTCAATATGCCGCGCTTTTACTTTCGGGATTATGCTTTAATCGCCCTACTTAATCGGCGAAGGGTTATGCACGGTCTTGCCTGCGCTAACAAAGCCGCGGGTTTTCTCGGGGTTGTTTTTGGCGTAGACGCGCCCGCTGCCCTCATCAAGCACGATTGGGTTTTGTGGGCTGCAATCACCGAATAATTGGTGCATTTTATGTTGCTGTAGTGCTTGACAGAAAATGCCTTCTTCAAGCGTGGTATCAATTTGCCCAAGGGGCGGTCTTTTGCGGATGATTTCTTCGCTGTCATGCAGGTTTTTGAGGTAAAAATCGCCGCTTTCGCTATCGATGATAACGCTTTGGCCTTTGGCGTAATTGACATGGTCGATTTGTGCTTTGATTTCGCGCACGCGGGGCTGAAACATAAATTCGCCGATGTTTGAACTAAAGCCGCTATCGCTAAGTTTATGTGGGATAATGCGGTTGCCGTGTTTGGTTGTCATCGTGCCATCATCATTTAAACGCGGGTCGCGTCCGATGACTTTGTGCCAAATTTCTTTGATACTGAACATGTTTTTATCCTTTAAATATAGACCCAGACCTTAGAGCCGTGTACGGGATATGTCAATGCGCATCTGGGTGAATTTATGTGGTTTCTGCGCGATATTTTTCGCCCTTAACGTAGCTGTCTTTGATATGAGCGCGCCCTGAGAATATCAAATGGTCGAGTATATATTGCGGCGGGCAATCATGCTGTGCGTTTAAGGTCAAAAAGTCCGCCCGTAAGTTTTGTTCAAGCGCGCCGCTATTTACGCCAAGTGCCTGCGCCCCGCCGGATAGAGCATTGGCGTATAAATAATGCCCGACATGGGGCAATGCATCGCTGCGGGCAATGGCGCGGCGGCGTGTGTTAAGGCGCTGCCCATATTCAAGCAGCCGTAATTCTTCGATCATATTAATGCTGATATGCGAATCTGAGCCGACCCCCCATTTGCCGCCATTTTGGATGTAATCTTCAAACGGGAAAAAACCATCACCTAAATTGGCTTCGGTAATCGGGCAGAGGCCTACCACTGCGCCGCTTTGGGCGAGGGCTTTGATCTCAGCTGCATCCATATGGGTGGCATGAACAAGGCACCAATGTTTGTCGACATCTGCATTCTCTAGCAGCCATGCAACAGGGCGCTTGCCTGACCATGCAAGGCAATCATCAACCTCGCCCGTTTGTTCGGCGATGTGAATATGGATCGGCATTTTCGGGTTAATGGATTTGAGCGCAGGGGTTACTTCGGCAATTAAAGCGGGTGATACAGCGCGCAGCGAATGAAATGCTGCGCCAATCACCACCATCGGGTCATTTTGATAGCTTTGATGGAGCGATGTGATGAGGTCTATATAGGTGGCGGCGCTATGAATAAACCGTTTCTGTCCGTCTAAAGGTGGCTTTGCCCCAAAACCGCTATGTGCATAAAGCACAGGCAGCAGCGTTATGCCAATACCCGCATTTTGTGCGGCGCGGATCATTGCATGTGATAGTGCGGCGGGGTCATCATAAGCCGTACCATCTGGCGCGTGGTGAATGTAATGAAATTCGCCGACATGGCTGTATCCTGCAGCGCGCATTTCTTTATATAGCGCGGTGGCGATGCGTTCGAGTTCTGGCGCGTCTAATGTTTGGGCAAAATCATACATCAGGCTCCGCCATGTCCAAAAACTATCCTGCGCGGCGGTGGAAAATTCGCTCTGCCCCGCAAATGCTCGTTGAAAGGCGTGGGAATGTAAGTTTGGCATGGCAGGGATGATTATATCAGCGCAGATCATATCATCCGCGCTGCTGAATTCGGCATTGCTTTGAACATCATGGAAATGCCCCGTATCATCGATTGTCAGTAAAACATTATCCGCCCATCCATTGGGCAGTAACGCGGCCTTTGCCAAATATCTTTGCATAGGATAAACTCCATCCATGTTTAGCTTAACTATAAGGGAAAGTTATGTGGGAATCTATATGGGTCAATGCACATATTGCAACAATGGCCGGCAATGGCGATTACGGCATCATTGAAAATGGCGCAATTGCGGTGGCGAAGGGCAAGATTGTCTGGATTGGCCGCCATAATGATCTGCCTGAAAATAATGCCCAGACCATCCATGACGTTAAAGGTAAATGGATTACTCCCGGCTTGATTGATTGCCACAGCCATATGGTGTTTGGCGGCAGCCGCGCAGGTGAATTTGAACAGCGCCTTAAAGGGGCAAGCTATGAAGACATTGCCCGCGCTGGCGGCGGCATCCGCTCCACGGTCGAAGCCACGCGTCAGGCCAGCGGTGATACGCTGTATAAAGCAGCGGAAAAACGCCTTGTCGCGCTGATGAAAGAAGGCGTTACTGGCGTAGAGATTAAATCAGGTTACGGCCTAGACCTTGCCAATGAAGCCAAAATGCTAAAAGTCGCAACGCGGCTGAGCGAAGAACATAACATCCGCATTCAGCGCACTTTTTTAGGGGCGCACGCTTTGCCAGCTGAATACCAAAACAACCCTGATGGCTATATTGATGAAATATGCACTGAAACCCTGCCGACCTTGGCGGAAATGGGTTTGGTCGATGCGGTGGATGCGTTTTGCGAAAATATCGGCTTCACGCCCGCACAGACGGAGCGGGTTTTTGTTAAAGCGAAAGAGCTGTCGCTGCCCGTAAAAATTCACGCCGAACAACTATCAGACCAACAAGGCGCGGCGCTCTGCGCGAAATATCACGGCCTATCGGCGGATCATTTGGAACACTTAACCGAAGACGGCATCCGCGCTATGGCACGCGGCGGCACGGCGGCGGTGTTATTACCGGGGGCATATTACTTCCTGCGTGAAACAAAAAAGCCGCCAATTGATTTGCTGCGCCAATACGCGATCCCGATGGCGATTGCGACTGATTTAAACCCCGGTAGCTCTCCTGCACATTCATTGCTGCTGATGTTGAACATGGCCTGTACATTGTTTCATATGACCCCAGAAGAGGCGCTTGCGGGCGTCACCAAACATGCGGCTGCTGCGCTGGGCTGGCGTGATTGCGGACGGCTGAAAAAAAGCCTCCGCGCTGATTTCGCGATATGGGATATCGACGCGCCTGCGGATTTAGCGTATCGCTTTGGCTGCAACCCTTGCACCAGCGTGGTGCGTGAGGGCGTTGAGCACGCGGTTTAAACATGTGATGAGCTTTGCCGCACGATCAGGGCTGTATTTATAACCCTCTTCATCCATATACAGGCTGCGGACAATTTCCATTTGCAGCGCGTGAACGCCATGCGCGGGGTCGCCGTGGTGGCGCGTAATATAGCCGCCAATAAACCGTCCATTTAACACATGGCTAAATGCTGACTTTTCAATTTCAGCCATTGCGGCGTTTTGAACTTGGGGTGCGCAGCTTGCGCCATTCGCTGTGCCAAGGTTCAAATCAGGCAAATCACCATCAAAGAGCAGCGGGATATGCTGACGGATCGAATGGGCATCATATAAGATCGCATAGCCGTGAATGGCTTTGACCCGTGCGATTTGCGCAGAAATTTCATCATGATAAGGCTGCCAATATGTTTTAAGCCGCGTTGCAATTTCGCGCTCATCTGGCGCAAGGCCGTCTTGATAAATGGGCTCTTCACGAAATGTGAAATCAGGGCAAAGCGGCACCTTCGCCTGACCGGGGTAAAGCGCCTGATTATCGGGCGGGCGGTTTAAATCAATCACATAGCGCGAATAATTGGCGCGGATAAATGTTGCGTCATTAGCGCTCACATAATCGCTATAGAGCTTATCAACATGCCAGTCCGTATCGCATAAATCATGCCCTGCAGGCGTGAATGTATCTTTAATTGCATCAGGAACGGTAATGCCCGAATGCGGCGATGATATAATCAGCGGGCTGCTGTTCCCTGCTTGCAGCGTGAATATATCCATGGCTTAACGCCCCGCAAATGACGGCAGGATATTTTGGCTATAGCGCATTAAATCATCACCTTTGATAATTTTACGGGCGGCTTCTATATCAGGGGCAAAGAAACGGTCTTCGGTTAAGTTTGCCACGTGGCTGCGGACAAGCGCGATGACTTCTTCGAGTGGCGTAGATGATTTTAACGGGCGATGAAATTCAAGCCCCTGCACCGCGGCAAGCAGCTCAATACCGACAATCACGGCGGCATTCTCACTCATTTTGACCAAGCGCCTTGCGCCGTGGGTTGCCATGCTGACATGGTCTTCTTGCCCCGCTGATGTCGGGATAGAATCGACCACGGCAGGGTAAGCGTTTTGCTTGTTTTCGCTTGTGAGCGCAGCTGCCGTAACGTGGGCGATCATAAAGCCTGAATTAACCCCTGCATCCTCAATCAAAAAAGCAGGAAGATTGCTTTGGTTATCATCAATTAACATCGCGGTGCGGCGCTCTGATATGCTGCCAATTTCAGCAATCGCGGTGGCAAGCGCATCGGCGACCATGCCGACAGGCTCGGCGTGAAAATTACCGCCAGAGAGGATCTCACCCGTGTCTTGGAAGACAAGCGGATTATCGGTGACGGCATTGGATTCGACCTCCAACACATCTGCGGCATGGCGGATGGTGCTTAAACACGCGCCCATTACCTGCGGAATACAGCGCAGGCAGTAAGGGTCTTGTACGCGGTCGCAGTCTTTGTGCGATTCACGTACGTCGCTATCATCTAATAGGGTGCGATATGTTGCGGCAACGTCAATTTGCGGCTGCTGCCCGCGTACGGCATGAATTTCAGCGCGAAACGGGGCGGGGCTGCCTTTGGCGGCTTCAACGCTTAATGCACCAGCGACAACCGCGCCCGCAAAGCAGTTTTCTATCGCGAATAGCCCGCGCAGGGCGAGGGCGGTGGATACCTGCGTACCGTTAATTAAGGCAAGCCCCTCTTTCGGGGCGAGGGTCATAGGCTGTAGGCCCGCTAATGCTAAGCCCTCTTTGGCAGAAAGAACTTTGCCGTCCACACGCACTTCGCCATAGCCCAATAACACTGCGCTCATATGGGCAAGCGGTGCAAGGTCGCCTGATGCACCAACGGAGCCCTTTGCAGGGATGCAGGGGTAAATTTCTTTGTTTAACAATGTAATCAACCCGTCAATCAGTTCAGGGCGCACGCCTGAAAAGCCCTGCGCCATACAGTTGATTTTCAGCACCATGATGATACGCGTAATTTCATCATAAAGCGTGTAACCTGCGCCAGTACAATGCGACAAAATCAAGTTCTTCTGCAGCTTTTCAAGTAGTTCTGTGCTGACGCGCTTTTTGGCGAGCTTACCAAAGCCTGTGTTGATGCCATAGACCGTATCGCCTGAATTAAGCACATCTTTAACAACTTGGCGGCCTGCTGCAATGCGGCTTTTTGCATCGGCAGATAAGCTTAGACGCACAGGTTCGCGGTATATACGGCGTAAATCATGCAGGGTTAATGTGCCTGCCTTTAATTCAAAATCAAACATGGTCTTTATCCGTTAATCATGGGGAGGTGGAGGTTTTGTTCTTTGGCGCAGTCAATCGCGTCTTGGTATCCTGCATCGGCGTGACGCATCACCCCTGTTGCGGGGTCATTGGTCAGAACGTTTTCTAAGCGTTTACGTGCGTCATCTGTGCCGTCGGCGACAATCACCATGCCGCTATGCTGCGAGAAGCCCATGCCAACGCCGCCGCCATGATGCAATGATACCCATGTCGCGCCGCCTGCAGTGTTGAGCAGCGCATTAAGCAAAGGCCAGTCAGAGACCGCATCGCTGCCATCTTTCATCGCTTCGGTTTCGCGGTTTGGGCTAGCGACTGATCCTGAATCGAGATGGTCACGCCCAATCACGACAGGGGCTTTCAGCTCGCCTTTGGCGTACATATCATTAAACGCTTTGCCGAGCATCGCACGCTGCCCGAGGCCAACCCAGCATATACGCGCAGGCAGGCCTTGGAAGCTGATTTTCTCCCGCGCCATATCAAGCCAGTTATGCAGATGCGGATTATCGGGGATAAGCTCTTTGACCTTTTGGTCGGTTTTATAAATATCTTCGGGGTCGCCAGAAAGCGCCGCCCAGCGGAACGGCCCAATGCCGCGGCAAAAAAGCGGTCGAATATACGCAGGCACAAAGCCAGGGAAATCAAACGCGTTTTCAAGTCCTTCATCCTTGGCGACTTGGCGAATATTATTGCCATAGTCAAACGTCGGAATGCCCATGCTTTGCAAATCAATCATCGCCTGTACATGGATAGTCATAGATTCGCTTGCCGCTTTAATCACGGCTTTTGGGTCTTGGGCGCGCATTTTATCGGCGTGCTCTAAGCTCCAGCCCTGTGGTAGGTAACCATTAAGCGGGTCATGCGCACTGGTCTGGTCTGTCACCATATCAGGGCGAAAACGAGGGTCGTCTTTGGCGCGCACAGCAATTTTAGGGAAAATATCGGCGGCGTTACCAAGTAAGCCAACAGAAATGACTTTGCCGCCTTTATGGGCGGCCTCGATTAAGCTGATCGCCTCATCAAGGCTATCGGTTTGTACATCTAAATATTTGGTCTCTAGGCGTTTACGGATGCTTTCGGGGTTGCATTCAACGGCGAGCATTGATGCGCCTGCCATCGTTGCAGCTAAGGGCTGCGCTCCGCCCATGCCGCCAAGCCCGCCAGTTAAAATCCATTTGCCTTGCAGCTTGCCAGCATAATGCTGACGCCCTGCCTCAACAAAGGTTTCATATGTGCCCTGCACAATGCCTTGCGAGCCAATATATATCCATGACCCTGCGGTCATTTGCCCGTACATCATCAGACCTTTTTGGTCGAGCTCATGGAAGTGATCCCAATTCGCCCAATGCGGGACAAGGTTTGAATTAGCGATCAAAACCCGAGGGGCATTTTCATGGGTTTTAAAGACGCCCACGGGTTTACCTGACTGGACAAGCATGGTTTCGTCTTTATCAAGGTTGGTCAGGGTTTCAATGATTTTATCATAACACGCCCAGTCCCGCGCCGCGCGGCCAATGCCGCCATAGACGACAAGTTCGTTCGGGTTTTCCGCGACCTCTGAATCCAAATTATTCATCAACATACGGATCGGTGCTTCCGTCAACCAGCCCGCTTTGGTTGAAGGCTGCAGGGCATGTGATGCTTTGATGTTACGGGTGTTTGTTGCTAATTCAGCCTTGGCGGACATATGATTCTCCCCTTTATATTATTCTTATTTAGGAGGTTTATATCACAGAATTTTCATTGTGGGAATATGGCGCCCCGGCAGAAATAGAACTTGGCGGATATCTATCTGTAATACATTGAGAAAATATTTTTGAAATTTTAGGTTGCCCCTAATCTTGCCCCCGTTCCCTTTCAGGGAATAGGTTATATTCCTTGCTTGTTCACCTGTATTCGTTTGTAAACAATAGCATTTTCTTCCCTTGAGACAAAGAAAATGTAAGAATGCCCCCAGCTATTTAAAAAGTTCTAAAGAGTAAAATTAATGTATGTTGGGCCAAACCATATTAAGATTGTTGCACAAATTGATGCCGCTTATCCAGATGAATTTTTACATTCTATCTGTGAGCGCTTGAGAACTAAAGATGCAGATAAAATAGAATATTTTATAGAGCGGGTTAAGTATTCTTCTGTCAGTTACCTTAATGCCATTGATATGAACTCCGATCGTATAACGCCCAAACAACAAAACAAGCTTTTGGATGATTACGGATCATCTCTAAAGGAAGTGCAAATCAGATATAGAGCTGTTCAAGAGTATGGAACGAGCCGCGCGAAGTTTCATAAAGCTCTGAGAAAAAGAGTTGAAGAAACTGAGGGGACGGGAATGCAAGAAATGTTTAGCCCTTATGTGACATTGGATAAAAGTGAAGAGGTGCTCGGTGGTATAGCAATTTCGGTGTTTGATAAATTCTTAGATGTCTTGATTGATGCGGCTGAAGACGCGCCAAACCAAAGCGTTGGGAATGATAAAGCTGAAATCAAAGGCAAGTTTCTTGTTGAATGGGTTGCTTCTATGGCGAAATCTTGGCCGCATTATACTCAAACATCTTTTGCTATGGGGGATTGGATTAAAAATGATGATTCGCAAATAGAAAATAGCGAGAGTAATGGCAAAAAGGGAATGTATAAATCTCTCTGTTTGGACGTCCTTTATGACTTGCTTAAAGCCGCAGATAAAAAAATAACAAGGTCAGATCTTGAGACCGCTATGAGAAAATTCAAAAAAACTAAATAACTTCATATACCTGCAATTTTTTAGCGCGCCTGAGTGACTTTATTTGCAGGCCGAAGTGCTTGAGCTCCTTCCCTCTGTAGTGTCATTATCTTTTTAGAGACGCAAATGAATACGCAATAAATCATAAGGAGACATACATGCAGTTATCATTTTCTATCGACGAGGTTTGCGCGGCAACGGGCATTGGACGCACCAAGCTCTATGAAGCGATAAATAAAGGCTGCTTGCCTGCAAAAAAGTACGGTAAGCGCACGATCATTTTAAAGAATGATCTTGAGGGGTTTCTATCAGGCCTTGAGAGCTATTCCGCTCAACCACATTAAGGCTATTCCACTTTAACCAGTTTTACCTCTAGAAAGTTGACAGCGATCTAGAGGGTTTTAAGAGCAATCTCGATGGTGATCCCACGGGTTGCCATCGGGCGAGCTTTGCCTTGTTTGTTGCTCTTAAAATAAAGGCTGTCTCTGCGCGAAGCGCGCTTGAAGCATATATCAACATTAACGATCAAACTAAAAAGGAAAATTATAAAATGAGTAAAATTGGATATTTAAAACCATATAATAACGGCACATACGAAGAGCTACACGGCGAGGTTAAAACTCTCAGCTTTCAGCTGAAAATTAAGCTTGCCTTAGATAATATGAGAACGAATGAAAATGCGCCTGATTATATTGTCTATGCTGACACGCTGACGGGTGACGCTATCGACATCGGGGCAGCATGGAAAAAGAGTAAGCGGAAAAGCGATGGATCATTGCTCGAATTTTTAAGCCTCACCATTGATGATTTGAGTTTGCCACAACCATTAAATGTAGCAGCCTTTAAGCACGGTGATGGCAGCTATGAGATCTCATGGCGCAGACGCAGGCCACAACAAAATGATGCAGCATAAAAACCTTGGGGGGCGTTTTTTGTAACACGCCCCCCTACACATACATGGAGATCAAAATGAAACTGATATATCAAAATTTTGACGGCCTCGACATGTCTTTTCAAGGCGCAATATCTCAACCTATTTTAATGCAACTTGAACAAGCCAAGAAGGAAGCCCAGCAATCACGCTCAGAGGTCTATTGCGAGCTAGGAGAGGGGAAGCTTCCCGTCATGGTCTCAGAGAGCGGGATGAGTGGCGGTTATGCCTATCGCTTTGATACGGGGATTGATGGCGAGGTCTGGGCTGTCTCTAACTCACAAAAATCAGATGGTTGGAATATTCGCGTATCCGCTAAAAGCCTTAATTTAGCGCTTAAGGGTTATCACGGCGTAAAAGAGCAAATTATCAATACGCTCAAAGCGCTTAATGCAACGGGTGAATCTTCGCTTGATCCTGATACAGGTAAAGTTATCAACTTCCCTAAAGAGCGCATAAGCCGTTTTGATTATTGTTTTGATTTTCTCACCTATGATAGCTTTGAACCTGACCCGAAATGCATTGTCGCTCATGCCAGAAGCTCCCGCCAATTTATTGGCTCACATGTTGCCGCGCGAGGTCAGTTGGTTGAAAGTGCGCGCATTGGTGAAATGCCAAATCGCCAAGTGGGTATCTATAACAAGAGCAAAGAGATGGTGGCGCATAATAAGCGCTATTGGATAGATATATGGCGCGGCTATAGAGGCGCTATAGATAAAAACACTATAGATGAAGCTATAGCTTACAGCACTATAGATACGCCTATAGGAATTGGCACTGTTTGGCGTATAGAGGTGCGCGCAGGCAAGGGCGAGCTTGATAAGTGGAATTGTAAGCGCTTTGATGAATTTGAGACTATAGCTGGCGACATAGTTGTCTCTATACTCGGTGCAATTAAATATGTGACCCCTAACGAAGATACCAATACAGCGCGCTGGCCTATAGTTGGTTTTTGGCAAACAGCTATAGATGCAGCAAAAACAGATTTAAGTGCTTATATCAGCGGTGCAGATCGCAAACGTATCATTCGCGACTATAGAGAAAACATTATTAAGGGCTATATGGAGCGCATATCAGGGAACTATATAGGCTGCATCGCGGCAATGGGGCGCGACCTATCAGAGCTCCCCGCTATAATGGATCAAGTGCAGGAAAATATTATAGCGAAGGTCAGCCAAAATCCTGATTTGTACTATAAGAAGTTTGGACGAGTAGAAGAGCGTTATTCGTTTATTGAGTGATGCGCTGATAGCCATTTAAGCGGTTAAAGTTTAGCAAAAGCGCTTAAATTATTAAATTGAGGGTGAATGTTACTCCATATCTTCCATGAAATCAGATTTTTTTTCTTGCTCTACTCGGGCACGAAGCCTTTGAATTGTATTTTCAATAAACAGTTTATGCTCTAAGAGGTCCGTAGTATTAAATAGGGGTAAAAGCGTTGACCAATACTCCACCCTTGCTTGGTAGTGAGGTACGGCGCTTCCGCCGTAAGTCCAATGAGATGGTTCAAAGGATAGTGCCTCAAACTCAGAGTAATTATTGTTATTATCAATAAAAAGTTGGATGAACTGCACCCGCCTATCCGGTTTAAATTCAGATATCAGATTGAAAATTAATTTCATTAGATCTGTATCGGATGACTTTTCTTCGATTATGTTTTTTAAAAAGTTATCCTGCTTTTCTTTTATTTCAGGTAAGCACTCTGTGTTACTTCTTGCACAGAATAGTTTCTCTAAATAGCTTCCTAAAAAACATCCTTTTGAAAGGTTTATTCTTAAGATTTTTTTAATGGCGATTTCTACTATTGCTTCGCAATTTTCATGTTTCCATAGGAATGAATAGTCTCGACCATTTGCCCACTCACTATTGTAATCTTGGAGCTCAATAATTTCTGATAAAAATGCGGGGTCTGCAGATAATATGCGGCTTAATGTCGCCCCATTATAATCTGCATTTTGACTCGATTTACAGTGAGTTAGATAGGCTTTTTTGATTAAGGTTAGATCGCCCTCAAGTAGATCAAAGAGTCTTTTGTTGATTTCCGTGAGGTGATTGAACAACATGTCCAGGCAACATCCAAAGTTTTGATCTTTCTCTGTTTTAGTTATTATCAACCCAATAACTTTAGCTATAATATTTTTGTCAGCTTCGACATAATTTAATAAATGATCATACCCATGGGGGATTTCTCTAGGTGTCGCCTCATCGTATAAGGCTAACAACTCTTTGGCAGCTTCTTGAGTGACGTTTTCTAAGGAAAGGCATCTATAGTAGTCAAAAAGCCACTGATTTTTGAAAGAGTATTCTGCTTCTCTTAAAATATTTAACGCTTTTTGGTCACCACAAGCACCTATAAGCTTATCGATAAGTGTTTGCTCTTGATTTAACTTTAGTGTATTTCCAGTTCTAATGTATTCACTTATAACCATTTCATAAAGCGCCGCATCTCTTTCGCTGAGGAACAAAAAAGTCTGCGTAACAGCACTTCTTATCTGGTGGGTGTCGGGACTACCCTCAAGCAGAGATAGTATTTCATTAGATTTAATAATAAAGGTTTGGTATTCTTCGAAACCAAAACTGATCGAGTATGTTTTTATTCTTTTTTTTCTAATTTTATCAAAGTCTGAAGTATTGTCTGATTCGACGTCTGAATAATTAAAAGACATCATGTTATAGAGCTCATAAGTATCACTAAGAAATTTTTGACTTAGCTTTTCTGTTAATAGGATTTCTTTTCGTTTAAGTAACTTATGATATTTCTGAACCAACAGGCACTCAGAAAAATCCTTAGGATCAAATTCTGTTTCCATGAAGGGGATTATGCTTTCTGCGTCTCTCTTCACAATTTCCTTTTGGGAAAGATAGTACCCAGAGCCACAATAACTTCTTATGGCGCTTGAAACGTATGCCCTCAGATTAGAGGTCTTATACAATTCAAAAATCCCCTCCCACATCACTTTTCTTAAGTTAAATACAGGTTCAATCGGAAGTAACTCAAATTTATAAATTGTTATGGTTCTATTTGATCCCTCGTGATTATCATATCTCGTTTTGAGATATTTAGACGTAACCTCTATAAACAATCGAGAAAACAGTTTGTTTTTACCGTTTTCAGTTTTTCCCCATAGAGCATTAATTAAAATTGTTTGGAATAAGTATTCGCTTTGGTAGGAATGGCGATTAAAGCCAAAATCATTAGTCATTAACTTGATAAACTGAGGTGCTGCACTCGGCACCTTCTCTATGTGTAGGAAAACTATATCAAGTGCAGTTTTAAACGTGCTTTCATCACTCTCTTGGTTAAATCGGGCAAGAATTTCTAATAGTGGGTAGGCGTTTAAAGTGACGTTTGCGCTTTCAAAAGTTATAGAAGGCAAGTCTATAGGCTGAGACTCAATCTTAGCAATGTTGTCCCTTACATAAATCAGGACATCTGATTGTAAAAGGAACCAGAAAGCTTTAATAAGCTCATGTAGGTCGTTTTCGTTGTTTTCTTCAATGCAGTTAGCCCACCTTTTTTTAACATCATTCCTTATTGCTTCTGAAATTTGATCAAAATCAAAAGAGTTTAGGCATGGGTATATAGCATCTTTCAGCTTATTAATTTGAGAAGGAAAAAAGTTTTCAAGTAATAACGAAAAGCTTAGAGTTCTTTCTTTGAAAAAACATAAGTAAAACAAGTATGTTGAGAAAACTTGATCACTAATTTTCACCACCTCTTTTTCATAGACATCAACTATTTCTGCCTCGTGTAAATATTCAACAGATTTCCAAAAGTCTTTAGAGCTTATGCCGAATACATTTTGTATAAGTTCCATTGCTTCTGTGTTCGATTTATCAATGGCCCTGAAAAAAGAAATGATTCCTGCAACTTTTAAAGTATGTGTGTCTTGCAGCTCTTTTAGATCACTAGAGATGGAAGAAAAATATTCATCATATAAAGCTGAGACATCTCGAATGCTTTTTAAGCTATTTTCTTTGACGGCTAATATAGCTGCCATAATAGCAAGGCGTGGGTTTCCTCCCGCTATATCTGATATCCTATTTAAATAAAGAGAATTATTAATGTTATACTGTGCTTCAATAAAACCTTTAATTTCTTCTGGATTCATGGGCTTTATTTCTACCTCTGAAACATTGCCTAAGGCTTTTGCTGTATTGTTGATTTTATCGCGTGCGTAATCTCTAACAGTGGCAATCACCTTTATCTTTTGATCTTTTCTTTGTTTTTGAATGAGATCAACTATGTAATCAAACTGCGTAATTCTATTTGCATCATCAACTAAAAGTAAAAAATTTCCAGGTTCAGAAAAGTAAGATCTAATATCTTCGAACAGATCAGGCCCTTTATTATAAATAACCAGCAACTTATAATTGTCGTGAGTTTTCTTAAAGGCCTCCAAGGCTTGTAGAGCTAATCGAGATTTTCCAACTCCCGCAGAGCCTGTCAAAATAACCAATTCATTGATTTCTATTTTTTCTTGAATTTCTGTTAATTCTTCCTCCCTGTAATGGAAATCCGTGTCTAGCGGTGTGCTCGTCTTATTTTTTCCTACATTTTCAACGAATTCCATGGGCTCTAAAATTTGTCCTGTATCGATGCTTATTCCCAAAAAGTCTTGTGCTAGAGATGGGTGCTTTTGGTAAAGGTCAAAAGAAATACTTTCTAAGCCAAATACTTGAATTTTAATCCCATTGTCTTTGCATGTTTTATAGAGGGCTTGCTCGTCTAGGAGTGGTAATTGCGAGTTGTGACAAAATACTATTTCTTCGATTTCATCCAAAGGGATCCCTGTTTTTGTTGTATCTAGGCACTTTTCCAAATCCCCTTTTAATTTTTTTACAATATTTGTTTGATCCGTTGTGTATTCAGCAAAAACAAGCTTGCCATTTTTCTGCCTGAAGTAACTATCTGGCGTCCCTTTTCTAACTTTGTCAGATCCAAGAGCTGAACCAATAGGGTTTATATTCTGGTACCCTTTTTTAAAAATATAGCTATCGGCAAGTTTTTGAAATGCGCCTCCATCTAGCCCTTTAAGCGCATTCTGTATCTGATTAATTTTAGACATGACAACTCTCTCTCTCATTACCACTTTATAAGCATTTAATGTTCGCGTTGAACACAGGGCAAATGTTAAGTTGATACATTCTGTCACCTGCCACGCAAGTCTATCATAGATTGAACTGATATTTACAGGTATGTGCACTGTAAATATAACAAGCGCTAAAAGTATACCAAGATACTTTCCTAACACTTACTCTATAATCCTATCAATATAATCCGCCCAATCCTGCATCATCTCAGCGCGGTCATCCAAGAACTGTGTACGATCATAAGCCTCACCCAACGCGCCCGATGCCTTATGCGCGAGCTGGCGTTCTATAATTTCACTGTCATACTTTAGCTTTTCGCGGATAGTTGTGCGCGCTAAGGCTCTAAATCCATGTGCGACCATATCTTTGCCGAATCCTAGGTTTTTGATGGCTTTGTTTACAGTTCCATCGCTCATAGGGTTGCGTGGTCTGATCTGGGAGGGGAAAACCCATTCTGTATTTATATGCTCAACTTCTTCTTTCTGGGCTTTGAGAATGCGCACGACTTGATGGCTTAAGGGAATAATGTGATCGCGATTCATTTTCATGAACTCAGCGGGGATCGTCCAAATTTTCTCATCAAAATCTATATCTTGCCAACGTGCTTTGCGGATTTCTATAGGGCGGCAGAAGGTATAGAGCGACAACCACACTGCTCGGCGCGTACGCTCAAACAATCTAGCTTCATTGCGCTCAAGCGCTTTGAGGAAGGCAGGCAGCTGCTTAAAATCTATTGCACGGAAATGCTCTGTTCTTTTGGTCTTTAATGCACCAGTTAAGTTCTCAGCAGCATTCCACTCACACTTGCCTGTTTGTATGCCATAGCGGAATACTTGCCCGCATATCTGTTTTGTCTTAGAGGCTATTTCTAATGCGCCGCGCTTCTCGACTTTTCTAAGGCACTCCAATAATTCAGGAGGCTTTATCTGGCTCAATGGTCGCGCGCCAATATAGGGAAATGCATTCATTTCAAGGCAGCGCCAAACTTTTTGTGCATGTCCTGCGCTCCACTCGTCTTTTTGAATATCAAACCATTCCATCGCTATGGCTTTGAATGTGTTCTCGGCGTTACGGGTGAGAGTTATCTTTTTCTCTTTGCGCGCGGCAGAAGGGTCAATATCCTTGAGCAGTAATTTCTTGGCATCTTCACGCGCATAACGTGCTTCGGCAAGAGAAGTAAGTGGGTAATTACCAAAAGAGATGCGCTTCTCTTTTTGCAAATAGCGGTATTTTAAGCGCCATAATTTCTTTCCCGTAGGCATTATTTCTAGATACAGGCCACCGCCATCAAATATTTTATATGATTTGCTTTTGGCTTTTGCGTTTTTGCATTTTACATTGGTTAGTTTCATCTTGCCCCCACAGTCTTGACTTGCCCCCATTTTCTGCCCCCAATTTTCTTGGTTGCCCCCAAATAAAGGCGAACAAAGAAAACCGCGTGCGGAACCAGAAACGTTGATGGCTAATGATTGCACGGTCATTTATGGATGTCAATGAATGGTAGTAATGTGTAGAGTGGCGCACCCGGCAGGAATCGAACCTGCGACACCTGGCTCCGGAAACCAGTGCTCTATCCACTGAGCTACGGGTGCGTCGAGGGTTATCTTTACGGCACAGGCCGCTGCTTATCAAGACATATTTTTTACTTGACATAATACTTGCGGCTGTGATATTTTACCGCTAGTTTATAAACACAAGGATATTTAAAAATGAGCAACTCAATACAATTGAAAATTTATGGCGCTTTCTTTGCGGCAGCAGCTGTTGTTTCAGGTGCATATACACATGGAACGGCAGAAGAAGAAACTTTTACGGTCAAAAAAATGGAAAGAACAGGCGGCGATAAGGGCAAGTACTTATTATGGACGACGGATAATGATGTCTATCAAGTTGCTGATAGTTGGGCAAACCTTCACTTCTCAGCTTCTGATGTCTATGGCGAAATAGAAAAAGGAAAAACATATAAAGCGGACACATATGGTTGGCGCTTTGGTGTGTTAAGTATGTATCCAAATGTTGTTGCTGTTGAGCCTGTCGCTGCGGAGAAGGCTATCGACAACACTTTAAACAACAAGTTAAATATGTAAGTAAGTATTCTTTTGTTACTTTTTAACGCAGTCAATTTATGTTGACTGCGTTTTTGTTTGTCGTTTTAAGTGGGCTTTAAGGTTTTAACGTCCTTTGTTGTGTCGGCGTGTTAGGAAAGTCAAAAAGGCTTTCATACTTGGCTGAGTCGAATGCCGTCCAATCTCTTGTAAGGCCTGCGCTGTTATGATGCAGGCGGTCGGCAATGATAAGGCGGACAGTCGCATCAAAAGGTAGGCCAAGATGACTTGTGCCGACTTCTATGTTTTGTGTGATCGGCGTTTCATCAGCTATGCATGTCTGCCAATGGACAACGCCATCATTACGGGTGTAAATATGTGTACATGGTGTGTTAATCGGGTCTGCGATTTGCGCTGTAAATTCTGTGTCGGTGACAATCCGTGGCTGTTTTAGAAGCCGCGCCGCGCAGCTAAGGGGGTAGCCGACGGCCAAAGCAAACTTCTCAGATAATGTGTTTTTAGGGTCGAGGTGGAACTTTAGTACCTCTGGCGTCTCGCGCAAAATCTCTTGGGACGCGCCAATTCTTTGATCAAGCGCAGTGGCAAAATCAAACAGGCCTTTTAAATGGTTGGAATCGGGGTTGCTTAACGCTTTGATTGGGCTACCCATAGTGATGACTTGCGCGACCATCTCGGGGTGCTGGCGTGCCATTTCACGTGATACGATACCGCCGAGCGACCAGCCAATTAAAGTAACAGGGCGCTTACCATGCTTGTTATAAACATGCTCTAAGCGTTCGGAAAAATGCTGTAATTTATAATCACTTACGCCAAGATGGAGGCCACCTTTCCATTTTTTGCCAGCATAACCAAGGCTAGAAATAAACGCCCCAAGCTCTGCAGTGTTTCTGTCATGTGCCATGAATCCAGGAACGACCATAGCAGGAGCGCCGTCACCGTAAGGGAAAATATCACGAATAATGTCGTCTTGGTTGTCTTGCTGGCTAAGGTAACTCAGATATAATTCATTGGCTAATGCTGAGAATGGTGGTGCCTGCATGTCATGATCGCTCATATTCGTCCCTGTTCTTTTTGTGTTATTACCTTTAGTGATAATTTAACGCGCCTTATATGTAAAGAAAAAAGGCTGCTGCGTGGCTGCATACGTAATGGGAGGCTTGATTTTTGCCAATTAAGCGCCTATGTAATTACACATATTCAAAACAGGTTTTAGGCAAGGTACAGCAATATGAGTAAAAAAATAGCGGTTATTCTTTCAGGTTGCGGCGTTTTTGATGGCGCAGAGATCCACGAATCTGTTTGCACCTTATTGGCAATTGATAAAGCAGGCGCGTCTTCTGTGTGCTTTGCTCCTAATATAAATCAACACCATGTGATTAATCACATTACGGGCGAAGAGATGGCTGAGCAGCGCAATGTGCTGATTGAATCGTCACGCATTGCACGCGGCGCCATTAATGATCTTGCTGACTTTGATGCAGATGATTTTGATGCCGTGATTCTGCCGGGCGGATTTGGTGCAGCAAAGAACTTATCCAGTTTTGCTTTTGATGGCGCGGAAGCGACGGTGAATGATGACGTTAAAACAGCGCTGCAGGCGATGAAGCGCGCCAATAAGCCAATTGGTGCATTGTGCATTTCACCGGCTGTATTGGCTGCCGTCTTCGGTGATGTGAATGTCACCATCGGCACTGATGAGCCGACAATCGCAGAAATAGAAGCTTGTGGGGCGCAGCATAGTGAATCTGCGCATGAGCAAATTATTATAGACGCGGCGCATAAAATTGTGACAAGCCCTTGTTATATGCTGGATGCGTCAATTAAACAAATTGCAATCGGCGCAGAAAAAACAGTCAATGCGCTGCTCGATCTCGCTGCGTAAATGCTGCAGATGTTGCGCAGCATCAATTAGATACAATTTTATCTAATTATAACCTAATTTTACCATATTTGTGTTTAAATAGTGATATAGTTAAACAAATGGAGGCCGACAAGATGGACCAAGTGAAGCGAAAAGCAAAGCCACCAGAAGTTTCTATTGAACTGGTCGAAGACCAGCTATCCATTTCTGATTTAAATGACTTATGTGACGCTACAGACGCTGCGATTGATGCTGGTGGTGGCTTTGGTTGGGTGGAACTGCCTGCGCGTGACATATTGGAACGTTATTGGCAGGGCGTTGTGACCATGCCCGCGCGAAAGCTAATTATTGGGCGTTTAGACGGCGCAATCTGCGGTACGGCGCAAATCACTATGCCGCCAAATAACAACCAAGCACAGGCACATGCTGCGCAATTAAACTCGATATTTGTTGCGCCTTGGGCGCGTCAATATGGCCTAGCAAGGATGATCGTTGAGCACGCCGAAAAAGTGGCACGGGACGCTGAGTTTAAAGTTTTGAACATGGATGTTCGCGAAACGCAAACGGCGGCTATTGCACTTTATGAGGGCATGGGTTACGTCCATATAGGCTCGCATCCTTTTTATGCCAATGTCAGCGGTGAATATATTGCAGGGCGTTACTATTATAAAGTTATTGATCCGCAATAATAAATGCTGTGCATTATGCTGTTTGACGGCTTAGCTAATTTCAAACAATCCATCAATTTCGACGCTTGCACCAAAAGGCAGGCTACACGCGCTTACAGCAAAACGTGCGTGCTGACCAATTTCACCGAGTACGTCACCGATTAAATTAGACGCGCCGTTGATTATGGCGGGCTGCGCTGTAAATTGTGCAGTTGAATTGACAAAGCCGCCTAATTTAACGCAGCGCTTAACGCGCGACCAGTCTTGCGCGATGGCTTGATCAAGCTGGGCGAAGATATTCAAGGCACAGTTTTGTGCGGCTATAATGCCATCTTCATCACTGAGTGTGTCGCCAAGCCGGCCAATATGGCTTTGTACGCCATCTAAAAACGGCAGCTGTCCTGAAATGTAAACTTGCCCTGCGCTAATAACATAAGGCACATAATTTGCCGCTGGCGCTGCGACTTTGGGTAAACGCAGGCCTTTCTTTTCAAGGCGATTATAAATTTCTTGTGTTGAAATCATGGTTAATTTCCTTTCAACTGATTCACTCTCTTGCAATCTTGCTAAGGAAAAGATAAATTACTTAGCATATTCATGCAAGAATGATGCGATGGTTACGTTATTATTTCATTATCTTGTGCTGTACCTTAAGTATTAGGCAGCTTAAAAGGAGCCGTTATGCGTTTGTTTAAATCTATATTCAGTATTTTGGGCGTGATATCGCCAGTACATATTACGTGGTTTAATATGACGACGCGCAGCAAAATGATGGGCGCTGACGCAATGGGTAATAAATATTATGAAGGTGCGCCGCGTAAAGGATACGCACATACGCGCCGCTGGGTGATTTATAAAGACGCCCCCGAAGCAAGTAATGTACCGCCTGAATGGCATGGCTGGCTGCATCATCAAACCGATGTGTTTCCTTCGCTTGATGAAAACACATCAGGCTTCCGCCGTGAATGGCAGCAGCCACACCGTGCGAATGCCACAGGAACAGACGCGGCCTATATGCCGCCAGGTCATCAGTTAAAAGGCGGTCAGCGCGACAAGGCAAGCGGTGATTATGATGCATGGACACCGCCACAATAAATGAGTTTTTGGGTAAGTTAAGTATTTAGTTTATATGGGATTGAGTAAGACAAATGAAACATAATGCAATTGAAACAATTACGGGCGCTTTAGTCATTGGCGTTGCGGCGCTTTTTTTAAGTTATTCTGCACAAAAAGCGGATGTTAAAACTGAGAATGGTTACGAAATTATCGCAGCCTTTACAGATGTTGGCGGCCTATCAATCGGTGATAATGTACAAGTAAGCGGCGTTAAGGTCGGCACTGTGCAAGACATTAAATTAGACCCAAAGCGCTATTTAGCGATGGTGCATATGAATGTCGATTCATCAATTGCGCTCTCAGAAGATACCGCAGCTGTGATTTCATCAGCTAGCCTACTTGGTGGGCGCTATTTGGCGCTACAACCTGGCGGAATGGATGAATTGCTGGGTGAAGGTGACATCATCGAGACAACGCAGGCGCCGCAAAATTTAGAACAGCTTCTGGGTAAATTTATTTTCAGTATGCAAGATAAAAAAGAGTAGTTGAACGTGTTGTTACGTCTTGCGATTATCATGGCTTTGAGCCTTTCTTCTGCAATGCCGAGCTATGCGCAAACCATAGAGGTGGTGCCTTTAGATGCGCCTAATGGAGCGCATGAAAATAGCGCAGCTCAAGGTGAAAATGCGCAGCAAAACTATCTTACTCCCGATGAGGCGGAAATGGGCGCTGAATTTGTGATTATGGCTGATGATGTGCAGCCAATGAAAGACGACACGATGGAGGTTTTTCCTGCCGTGCGTCTGCGCGCTTTAGATAAAATTACCGCGCGAACAGTCAGTTTTGATGTCAATGTCGGCGAAACCGTAAAGTTTGGCGATATATATATCCGCCCGCAAACCTGTAAAGAACCACCACCAATCGAAGATCCAGAATCATCCGCATTTTTGCAAATTTGGGAAAAAACAGATAAAGATAAATCTAAATGGATTTTTAGCGGTTGGATGTTTGCATCATCGCCGGGCTTATCCGCGATGGACCACCCTGTCTACGATGTTTGGGTACTTGACTGCGCCGAGAAAAAGGCAGAAGCCGAAACAACCAAAGACGCAGCACAATAGGCCGCGATTTATAAGCGCCATTATGGCTGGGGTTTTTGTGGCGGCGCTGTTTGAGCGCCTTTTTGCTGGCCGCGCTGCACGTCTGGCATAAGGACATCATGCACAGATGTTGAAATGTTATAAATTTTCATATCGCTATGTTGCGCGGCGTCATAACTGCACGGAAAGTAACCGCGCATCGGCCAAGCGAAGATGGCATGGAAATCCTGCGTAGCGTTAAGTGGCTGCGTCGCGCCGTCTTTTTTAACATTCAAAAATAAAGTCTCGCCAGCTTTGACTTCTTCCAAGTCTAGCGGGAAGGCCTGATAATAGGCATGTTTCGCATTTTTGATTTTAGCGTGGTTTTGCGGCGCTGTTTGTTCATCAAATATCTCAATTTGCCCTGTATCATCAACGGTGATGACGTTTTTTGCAATGTGGAGTGCGGCAAGCGTATTGCGCTCTGTTTGATCCATCTGCCGTACGGGGTAAATACTGTCGCCTTGCTCAATTTGTGAAAACCCATCGAGGTAACGCAGCTGCATCTTTCCGACTTGCGCCTCATAATATTTAAAGCTGTGGGTGTTGGCGCTTAAATTATAGGCATTTTTTAAATGTGAGGCTTCGCTAACGCCGCGGCTTTCCATCAGCCCTGCCGTAAAATGCTGCGATGTTGTAATCAGCGATGGTGCGGTTGGCGTTTTTACATCTTCATGATTGCCCAGCTCTGCGGTGACGACAAGCGTTTTATCGTTAATTTCTTCGCTCACTAGCCGCGTCATTGTGTAATTATCACCGCCGCCCAGCCCTGTGCCGAGCCACTGTATAATATTCATCATATAAGGCGGCGTGTGAATAAAGGGCTTACCGAACTCACCATTTGCGAGCGCAGCACGGCTTTTTGCAGGTAAGCTGAGGTTGGTGATGCCATTTGGTGAGCGGGATGTATGCGGATGTAAAATAAAGCGAGTATCGACCTTGTATGGCGCTTGCGACAATATGCCTTGCCCGTCAGGCAGTAGGTTTTGTTCAAGGGCGCGTGCTGTCCAGACAATGTCCTGTGCGCGATCAATATTCGGATTGACGCCGCGCGGCAGAGCCATAGAGCGCTTGGGGACGCGGTTCATATCATCTTTAACTTCGAGCGCGCTGCCGTCATCTAAGGTGATGGTCTGTGCAGCAAGCTCTGTCCCGTTTGTGCAGCGCCAACCGGCGCGAGCCGTATAAAATATGTTGGGGTCGTAATTATCTAAATAGCCCCTAATCGCTTTGATATTGCCAAGCTGTAACACGACATCGCCTTCTAGCTTGCCTTGCTTTTGTGCTTTGAGCACTTCAAGCGCACAGATTGCGCCTGCGTAAATTTCATTGCCATGTACGCCGATGGTGAGGATGGCGGCTTTTCTTGTTTTCTGGCTTGTACCTTGGGCGCGGCCATGAATCAGTGTCGTCGCGCGTATTTCTTCGCCAACATTGTTCTCACCAGTTTTTTGCAGCTGCGGCTTTATGTGGTCAGGAATATGAATGGATTGCTGTTCAATATAATCAATAAGGGGGATTATATCCTCAATGTGAATAGAGGCTGGATCGGCTGCGTATTTACTTACTAAAGCGTCAATGTGATGAGTGAAGAGCATATATCCTTATCTCGTGGGGGGAGGCTTATTATGCTCTAATTTTGTGCGATTATGGGGGCGTTGTCAAGGCTGCGGCGTTTTAAAGCACGGAATGTTCAACAATTAAGCTGCCACTGTCGATTAATTGTTGCAACGTATTATCGCCAATGCCGCCTGTGATTTGTACGGCATTTACAAAGCTTGTCCCGTCATAGATTTGAATAATGGCGTCGCCATTTTCTGCGGCGCTGAGCTGCACAAAATCGCTGATTGCATCGCTTAATGGGTCATAGCCACTAAGGATATCGGCAATGTTTAAAATGTCTTGCTCGCCCATGATGTTATAATCGGCGATGATGTCGGTTTGACTGTCGAGGACATCAAAGCTGAATATGTCATTGCCGCTGCCGCCATAGGCGATGTCGGCGCCTTCGCCCATCATCAATAAATCATGACCGCCTTCACCATATAATTGGTCATTTCCGCCGCCGCCGACCAAAATATCATTGCCCTGTTCGCTTGTGTCGATGGTTTGTCCTGCTATTCTTAAATCAAACACAACATCATTATAATCAGCGTCACCAAGGTTCTTTAAATCTTCAAAACCAATGCGCAATACACTTTGGTCGTTTTCGTCAATCAGGCCAGAAACTACATGGTCAGCATCGTCGGCGTTAATCGATGTATCGCCGCTGCGCGTCGTGGTGTGGTAAACTTCGCCCTTAAGCGCTGCGCTTGTGCTGCCATCATCATAAATGAGCGATATGTCATCGCCGTCATCAAATATGGTTGCAGGACGTTCGTTTTCGCCACCTCGGTCATAAATAAACTGTAAATGTTCACCATCCATGTCGAGGTTGCGGTAACTTTGATTACGGGTATAGCCATTGGCAATAATAAAAAAGCCAAAATCACTATCTGGCGCGCCGGGCAAGGTTACGTTATATGCTGTGCCTGCTGCGTAGTTTTTTACATTGCTAAACCCGACTTCGACGCCTTCAATTGTGCCGTCTTCGTGGTTAATGCGATAAAAGCCTAATGTGTTCCGGTAGCCTGCGCCAGATTCTTGGAATGTAAAGGTCGCTGTCGTACTGTATTCAACTGACAAGTCGCCTTGTGTAATACCAATTGGTGTCGAATCCTCCCCTAGAACCTTTTTGATGTGTTTACGTTCTTGCAGGGTGGGGAATACATGGTCGTTCTGAAATAAATGTTCGTTAGTGACAAGGCCGCCGGTATTGCCTCCGCCATAGAGAACATCATCGCCTGCACCGCCGTAAAGTGCGTCATTGCCGCTGCCGCCGTAAACTAGATCATTCCCATTGCCGCTACGGATGAAATCATCCCCTTCGGCGCCATTAATCTCGATGTCTTCGCCGTATATACTTGCATTGGCGAGGTCGATAATATCATCGCCTGCGCCAGCATTTATGTTTTCTATGCCATTAACGCGATCACCGCCGGATGCGCTATGGCGCGGCGAGTTATTGTCGGTCAGCAGTAATGTATCATTGCCATCGCTCAGGTTTAGTCCGTCATAATCAGCGCCGCCTTTAAATGTGTCATGGCTGCGGTTCGTACCGGTAAGGTCATATAAGCCGTTTGTCCATGCATTATCCCACACAGCGTCAGCACTGTAGGTTAAAATGTCATTTCCTTTGCCGCCTTCAAGAAAATCAGCGCCTGTGCCGCCATTGAGGTAGTCATCATCATTCTGCCCCTTAAGGTGGTCATTGCCTGCGCCGGTTACAATATGATCATTGCCATCTAAGCCGCTGACAATGTCATTGCCTTCATTCGTCCATAGAATGTCATCTCCAGCGCCGCCATCAATCCGTATATCGCTGAGCGTTAGGGTGTGGCTCGCCAGGTTGATAATGTCGCCGCCTGCGCCAGCAATAATATACTCTATATTTTGAATGGCAGGCGCGCCTGCTGCGATGTTGGGGGTACTAAAAAAAGATGTCTTATCGAGGAATAAGGCGTCACCATTATTGCTCATCAGCAAATAATCAAAACCGCCAAGCCCGTCATAATTTTGTGAATTGACCAGAAATTCATCATCAACGCTCAGCAGTTCACCGCTATAGGGGTTAACAAGCGTCATTGTTAATTGTTGTAGATTGCCTTGGAAACCAAGAAAATCAGAGTTCTCTGTTCCGTTCATTTTCCACACTACCTTCTTGCGCGTATATCGCTATACGCTCTGCCGCCTTATTGTTGTTGCTTTTTATGGGGCAATATTCTCACACATAATAAATCTATAACTAAATCATAACAAATTTAATTTTACATAATGTTAAATATTGATTGTATTTTAGCTAAATTTTCTTAAATATCTCGCCAATAGACGTTGGCGCAAAATGCTTGGCCATATAATCGATGATCGTCTTACGTCGCGCGGCGCTGTCTGCGCTCAGGCCATGGGGGGATGTCACAAAAGGATAACGGCTAAGCACCAATAGGCCGTTGCTTTTAAGTGCCGTCCTGAACTCTTCTAACAGCAACAAAGGGTCTGCTGTGTTTAAGAGGCTATCATTAGCAAAGATAACATTATATTGATTAAAGGCCATTTCAGGGCAGGGCGTTTCCTCATTCATCGGTAAGGCGCGCGCCTTTACTTTGCGGAGGGCAAAGCGCCGCGTCAGCCCGTTTAATAAGGGGCCGTCTATGTGCGCGAAGGTAACGTTCGAGCCACGAAGCGCGCAATAGAGCCCAAGGTCTGCATTGTCGCTGCAGTAATCTAATACGTGATCCGTTGGCACGGCTTTACGCAGTTTGTCTAAATATAATAACTCTTTATAAGCGGGGCGCATCATGCCGTGGAAAAAAATAAAGCGCGCTTCGTGGCGCAGTATTCTGATGATGCCTGCTTCGTTTAGTTCACTGTCATGGGCTATGTGTTGATATAGGCGGTCATGTCCAAAACCAGCAATGCCGTTAGTGTCTGGCATAATATGATTAAACTCAGCCAGCCGTGCTTTAAAAAAATGACCGCATTTTTCATAGCCTTTTTCAATCAGCAAAACACGGCGAAAGTTCTGAATGGCAGATGATTCTTCAATCGCCCCACTGCTTAGATATTGCATTAAATCAAGGTAATCTATTTCGCATCCTGCATTTTGTGCGAGCTTTGCAGAAACGCAGCCTACGCCGTTATTTTTGATCGCCAAATCAGCACCATGCAGCGCCAATGCATAATAATCTTTTCTACTTAATGCGGTGACAATATCCTTGATCATGGTGCGTAACATAGAATCCTTTGTTTTATATATACATATTATACCCAAATCAGACGGTGAAATCAAATCTAATCCACATCTAACATATTGTAGAAAAAGACTTTTATAAAAAAATGCATTTTCATGCAAAAAATTTTTGACATTTCAGATGAAGTAGCTAATATGCTGCTCATTAGATCGTGATGCGCCGCAATAGCTCAGTTGGTAGAGCAGTTGATTTGTAATCATCAGGTCCCGAGTTCGAATCTTGGTTGCGGCACCATCTTTATAGAATTTAATGTTGGGGTATGGCCAAGCGGTAAGGCAGCGGTTTTTGGTATCGCCATCCCTGGTTCGAATCCAGGTACCCCAGCCATTTTCTTTTTCTCATTAAATCGTACGCAGTGGATAATATGGCAACCCTTTTGGCTGCTATGTTTAAAGCGTGACGTTGATTTTAAAGACAATACAAATAGTATTATTGGTAAGATGATATGCATATTCTATATGGTTTCCTGATTTTAATTGGCTTGCAATTTTTCGGTGATATTTTATCAAAATCTTTGTCTCTTCCAGTTCCCGGATCCGTGATTGGTATGCTCATCCTGCTGCTTATTCTGATTTATCGCGGGCGCGTCGATACGTCGATCGCCATCACGGCTGATGGCTTAATAAAATATATAGGACTTTTATTTATCCCAGCGGGGGCCGGTATAAGCCTATATCTCGGTCTTATTGCGGAAAACCGGTTAATGATCTTGCTGGCTACGGGCGTTTCAACGATGTTCACATTAATGTTCTGCGCTGTGCTTTTTAAATGGCTGTCGGTGAAGGAAAAAGCGTAATGGATCATATCTTACAGCACCCTGCCGTGCCGCTGCTTTTTGTCCTTGCAAGTTTTGCGGGGTTTAGCGCCTTGCAAAAACGCTTTAAAAATCATGCTTTTTTCAATCCGGTCATTTGGTCAATTTTATCCAGCGTTGTCTTGATAAAGTTATCTGGTATTTCATATCAGAGCTATATGGAGGGCGCTTTCCCTATTCACTTTTTATTAGGTCCAGCTACCGTTGCGCTTGCCGTGCCCTTATATAGATTATTAAAAAATATTAAGCTCGACGCAAAGGCAATTTTTGTTGCTATTGGTTTCTCATCTGTCTTTTCTGCCTTTAGTGCGATGGGGGTTCTTATCGCGATGAGCGCGAGTAAAGACTTACAGTTGGCGATTACATCTAAGTCCGTGACTGCCCCAATCGCGATTGAAATAGCACAAAAACTGGGTACACCAGAATCTCTTGCGATATTATTTGTATTCGCAACGAATATTCCGTGGCTATTATTCACAGGCTTGGCTTTTAAAGTTTTTCGTATCCACGACGAAAGAGCCCAAGGCTTAGCATTAGGCACGACGTGCCATGGGCTGGGCGCCGCCCGTGCTTTTCAAATCAGTGAAGTCGCGGGAACGTATAGCGTCATCGGCATGAGCCTGATGGGTATTATCTCGGGTTTGCTACTCCCGATACTGATGATTATCTTATTCAAGTAAGTTTTGCTCGGTTATATCTGGTCTGCGCGACGACGAACCGAAAAGAGCCGTTGATGCATCTCAAGCGCTTTGGCTCTGATTTTTAAGGGGGCGGGTTTCAACCTATGGGGCAAGCAGCTTCTCGATTATTTTTTTGCATAGGATTTTCAGCAATATGTCAATTGAAGTGTGCTATACTAAAAGTAGTATAGAAAACGGAGGTGATGACAATGAAAAACAAAAAAACGCGCCCTCAGCAACGGCAGAACCCTGTAGAAGCCCTTAACGGCTTGATGAAGACTTATAAAGCCTTGATTGCAGAAGATTCTATCTTAAAAGAAGATATTGATTTGCTGAAAAGGAATTTAGAAACGCAGCCATCATGTTTGGACTTGCAGTGTAAATATATTTTGGTGCATTTGCGCGCTGAAATCCAAGAATCGCTTGAAGATGATTTAAGACTTGGCGATGAAGCAATGTTCAATAAAGATGAAAAAGCACTCGCGCGTGACAAGCAATATTTACTGTTTAAATCAGATATTGACCGCTTTTACGCTAATTATATTATCCCTGATGCGCATCATGTGATGTGATTTCAAGGGCTGAATATACTGCAGAGCTTAAGCGACAGCCTTATGGCATTCGCCAAGGTCGAGTGTTTTCTTTTTGCGGCGGATCGCATCACCTTGCTTAACCTGCATCGCAGCGTCGTCGCCTGAAAGTTTGGTCACTTCCAAAACTTCAAATACTAAAAACTCGCTATTGCTTTGGAGCGTAGCTGTGATCTGCTGTTCGCCGATCTTATCGCGCTTGCCGCGTGGTTTATTTGGTGCGGCCCATAATGGTTCGTTCCAACGTAGCGTGTCACCAATTTGTGGCCTTGCGCATGGCTGCCAGTTTTGTGTCTCAGACATATTCTTAAAATCTTTCATTGTTATGTCATGCTTATACGGCTTTATAATTGATAAGGAAAGCCCTATTTACGCTTATGGGAAGACGCGGATAACGTCTTTACAAATATCCCGGATGGCATTTTGGGTGTTACCTGTACAGTTAAAAGCACAGACATATTTTTCAGCGTTTAGATTTTTACGTTTTTTCGTCGCTTTACCGACGGCTTTTTTACATGCGCCAAGGCTCTTAAACTCTCCGATATGTTGATACATGTCGCTGATTTTGTCGGCGTAAATGCGTCCCGACCAAGTCGGTGATTTACCAAACCCCCATGCAGATGCTGTTGGTATCATCAGTGCGCTGCAAAGGGTCAGCAGGGTAAATGCGAACAGAGTTTTCGGCATATTAACGATTTATATCTGTCAAAATTGGGTATGTATCAGGGCGGCGGTCGCGGAAGAATTGCCATTGGTTACGAATATCGCGCACCATATCCATATCCATGTCAGATATAATCAGCTCGTCCTTATCTTCGCTTGCTTCAACAATCAGCTCGCCTTTTGGGTTCACAATATATGAACTGCCGTAAAACTTGCCAATATTCCACGGTGCTTCGGTGCCCGGGCGGTTAATTGCGCCGATATAGCAGCCATTCGCCACGGCTGATGCGGGCTGTTCAAGTTTCCACAAATACTGGCTTAAGCCTGCAACTGTCGCCGATGGATTGACGATATATTCCGCGCCATTAAGCGCCAAAGCGCGCCAGCCTTCGGGGAAGTGGCGGTCATAACAAATATAAACGCCAAGTTTAAGATAGGCTGTGTCAAAAACAGGCCAGTTTGAAAAGCCCGGTTTAAAAAAGAATTTCTCCCAAAACCCTGCGACCTGCGGAATATGCGTTTTGCGGTATTTGCCCAAATACTTGCCATCTGCGTCAATCACTGCGGCGGTGTTGTAATACACCCCTGTAATGTCTTCTTCGTAAATCGGCACAACAATCACCATGTTGTATTTCTTGGCGTATTCTTGCATCAACTTTGTGGTGTAACCATCAGGAATTTGTTCTGCGGCGGCGTACCATTTTTTATCTTGGCTTGGGCAGAAATAAGGCTGAGTAAAAACCTCTTGAAAGCATAAAACCTGCACGCCTTTTTTGCCAGCTTCTTCAATGAAAGGAATATGCGCGGCGAGCATTTTATCGCGGATTTGCTCTGGTGTGTCGTTTTCCGCGTCGCCTTTAAGGCTGACCTGAATCAGGCCTGATTTTACGATTGTCATTATCTTTTCCCCTGCACTCTATTCATGAATTTTTATGCTTAGCCTTTTAAGCCGCATATATTTACTGTATATATTTATGGTTGTTACAATGATATAAAATGATGAATAAATCAAATAAATAAACGATAAACGGGAGCGGAAAAATCATGTCCATTTTAATTAAAGGCGGAACAATTGTCACTGCAGAGCGCACATATAAAAGCGATGTCTACTGCGAAAACGGCGTGATTAAAGCAATCGGCGAAGATTTAGAAGCCCCAAGCGGCGCAGAAATTCTTGATGCCTCAGGCCAGTATGTTATGCCAGGCGGCATTGACCCGCACACCCATATGGAACTGCCATTTATGGGCACCGTCGCATCAGAAGATTTCTTTTCAGGCACAAGCGCGGGCGCAGCGGGCGGCACGACGATGATTATTGACTTTGTGATCCCCGCGCCGCAGCAATCATTGTTAGAGGCCTTTGACACATGGAGCGCCTGGGCTGCCAAAGCCGCGACGGATTACAGCTTCCACGTTGCCGTCACATGGTGGGATGATAGCGTCAGCGCCGACATGGAAACCCTTGTTAAGGAGCGCGGCGTCAATAGTTTCAAACATTTCATGGCCTATAAAGGCGCGATCATGTGTGATGATGAAGTACTGGTCAACAGTTTCACCCGCGCGCGCGAACTTGGCGCGATTGCGACTGTCCACGCCGAAAATGGCGAACTTGTCTTCCATCTGCAAGACCAAATCACAAAAATGGGGATTACAGGGCCAGAAGGCCACCCCTTATCACGCCCGCCAGAGGTTGAGGGCGAAGCCGCAAGCCGCGCCATCCGCATTGCGCAGGTGCTTGATGTGCCGCTTTATATCGTCCATAACTCCGCCAAAGACTCGCTTGATGCGATTACGCGCGCCCGCAATGAAGGTCAGCGCGTCTATGGCGAAGTCCTCGCAGGGCATTTACTGGTTGATGATAGCGTCTACCGCAATGAAGACTTTGAATTTGCCGCCGCCCATGTCATGAGCCCGCCATTCCGCGCCAAACATCATCAAGATGCGCTGTGGAAAGGCTTGCAATCGGGCATGCTGCAAACCACTGCGACGGATCATTGCTGTTTCTGCGCCCCGCAAAAAGCCGCAGGTAAAGATGATTTCCGCAAAATCCCTAACGGTACAGGCGGCGTAGAAGACCGTATGGGCGTTATGTGGCATCATGGGGTCAATACGGGTAAACTGACCATGAACGAGTTTGTCGCCGTCACATCAGCCAATGCGGCCAAGATTTTCAACATCTATCCGCGCAAGGGTTCAATCTCCATTGGCGCAGATGCCGACATCATATTATGGGACCCTGAAATGACCCGCACAATATCCGTCAAAACCCACCACCAACAAGTCGATTTCAACATTTTCGAAGGCATGGAAGTCAAAGGCGCAAACACCGTTACCATCAGCCAAGGCAACATCGTCTATAAAGACGGCGAACTGCGCACCGTCAAAGGCGCAGGCCGCTACATCGACCGCCCTGCTTTTGCCAGTTACTATGACGCGCTCACCATTAAGCGTGAAGTGGAAAAGCCGACAGCAGTGGATCGCAGCAAGGGTAAAAAGAAAACGGCTTAGCTCTAAAGTTTGACGTTATGGAAAGATTAATGTAGTCTGCACTTACACATTTGAGGTTAAGGGCAAAGCTATGAGTAAGAATCCATTCCGCGTACAAAACCTAACAGGTAATCCGCTTTACACCATTCGTAATAAAGCGCGTGAAATTTTCAGCGCGCCAATGCGTTGGGGGCGAAATTTGCAATATGGTGCAGGCGTGCTAACGCTTGAATTTATGAAGAATGCAGAGCCTGAAAACCGCGCGCGTATTCAAAGCCTTGCAGGTAAGTTAATCGGCAAGCCTTTTCAAGAACAAAGCTATATGGATGCGCTTGTCATGGAAAATGTTGAGGGGTTTGATACCAATATGGGCGCGGTACGGTCGTATTTTAAGGACAATGCAAATTTATTAACCCATGGCGGCATTGAATATGCCATTGCGATGATTGGGCACTCACCAAATAGTAATGATATTTTTACAATTCCAAAAGCAATAGACGCGTTTATGGCGAAAACGGACGGGCTTGAAGATAATTTTCATTTATTATGTGATATCTTGCTGTGCCAAACGAAGCTGCCAAATGGCGATGAGCATCGCTGGATATTCAGGGACTTTATTACAAAATATAACGACGGCTTCACGGGTGAAATGCTCAGCGTTGCCTTATCTGAATGCCGCAGTAAAAAAGAACCTAAATTATTTGCAGACCTTGTCGCGCTAAATAAAGATAAGCTGCCATTAGGCGCACAGCAATATAGCCAAGCTGCCGTGAAACCATCGCAGGCGCAATTCAATCTATAACATGGTAAAAGCCGCTTATTCTGCCGCTTTTTTCTGCATCATTCTCTTACAGCAGACACCGCCTAAATAGCGCAGCAGCAAATAACTGCCGCCGCCGATGAACAGGCCAATAAACCATGCATAGCTATAGAGCGTGTCAAAAATCGGTGGCACGCTATCAACAAAACCTGCGGCGTGGGCGAAGCCGGGGATGTTGGGGGTTGCGCCGAGGATCAGCGCCAAAATGCCCGCAAAATTCCAGCCGCTGCCGCAATGGCTATATGCGCCATTGGTTTTGTATAAATCATCAACGGCTAAATTCGTGCGGCGGACGAAGAAATAATCGGCGAGCATGATGCCGGCAATCGGGCCAAGCAGCGCCGAATAACCAATCAGCCATGTAAATAAAAATCCGCCTGCGGTTTCCAAAAGCTTCCACGGAAAAATCGCAATGCCGATCCCTGCCGTGATATAACCACCCATTTTTAATGAAATCCGATTCGGCGATAAATTTGAAAACCCATAAGCTGGCGCAACGACATTAGCGGCGAGATTGGTGGTCAGCGTTGCAATGACAAGGCCAATCAGCGCAATCACGGTTGAAAAACCGCCCATGCGCCCTGCAAGCTGCACAGGGTCCCAAATCACTTCACCGAAAATTGTAAATGTCGCGGAGCTTACCGCAACGCCGATAAACGCGAATAGCGCCATGGGGAGCGGCAGGCCAATGGCCTGCCCTATAAACTGGTCTTTCTGGCTTTTGGCAAAGCGGGTAAAGTCAGGAATGTTCAGCGCCATAGTCGCCCAGAAACCAACCATCGCAGTCAGGCTCGGGAAGAAGACCATCCAAAACTGACCTTCGCGCTCACCGCCGCTTACAAACTTGCTCGGCGTTGCCAGCATATCGCCAAAACCGCCCGCTTGCACATAAGCCCATGCGAGTAGGGCTAAACCCATAATCAGCAAAAATGGCGCGGCAAGGGTTTCAAGCCAGCGAATAGATTCTGTGCCATTGCGAATAAACCAAATATGCGCCAGCCAAAACAAAAGAAAACTGCCGAGCTGAAAAATATTAATGCCAAGCACGGGCAGGGCGTCACTTTCTAAAGCGCCGCCAAGCAGGTTGTTGAAAATAATATAAATCGCCGAGCCACCAACCCAAGTATTAATGCCAAACCAGCCGCAAGCAACAAGGCCGCGCAGCAAAGCAGGAATTTTCGCGCCCACTGTGCCGAAAGATGAGCGCAATAACACGGGGAACGGAATGCCATGTTTCGCCCCCGCATGACCAAGCAGCATCATCGGGATTAAGATGATGCAGTTACCAAGCAAGATCGTCAAAATTGCTTGCCACCATGCCATACCCTCAGACACAAGGCTGCCCGCCAGTAAATATGTCGGGACGCAAACAACCATGCCGACCCAAAGCGAGGCAATCGCCTGCCAGTTCCAGCTATGATCCGCGGCCTGCGTCGGCGCAAGGTCGCTATTCCACAAAGACGGATCAGCGCCCTCAGGGATTTGTTTTTCTGATGTTTGCATTTGCTTAGCTAACCTTTTTGGCTTGGTTCATTGGGTTGCGTGGGTCTTCGCCCCATGTCATATACGGCTTATCTGATTGCGTTGGCACCATGGTGATACAGTCATCAACAGGGCAGACAAGTTCACATAAATTACAGCCAACACATTCATCAGTGATGACGCTATATTTGCGCTCACCATTAATGTTTTCAGCCAAAATCGCTTGGTGTGAAGTGTCTTCACAGGCCGCGAAACATTTACCGCATTGGATGCATGCATCTTCGTCAATTACGGCTTTGGTTTCAAAGTTCATGTTGAGGTCACCCCAATTTTTGTAATTGGGAATGGCAAGGCCGCGGAAGTCTTCAATGGTTTTATAACCCTTATCATCCATCCAATTGCTTAGGCCATCAATCATGTCTTCAACAATTTTAAAACCGTGATGCATTGCGGCGGTGCAGACCTGTAGCGATCCTGCGCCGAGCGCGATAAATTCTGCTGCGTCATGCCAGTTTGAAATGCCACCAATCGCTGAAATCGGAATGTTTTTGCATTCTGGATCACGGGCAATTTCGCCAACCATGCACAGTGCAATCGGCTTGACCGCAGGGCCGCAATAACCGCCATGCGCGCCAATACCGTCAACCACAGGGGTGGGGGACATCGCATCTAAATCAATGCCGGTAATGGAATTAATCGTGTTAATCAGCGACACCGCATCCGCGCCGCCAGCCACCGCTGCGCGCGCTGGGATAAGGATATCGGTAATATTCGGCGTTAACTTCACGAATACGGGTTTCTTGGTGTATTCTTTACACCATTTGGTCACCATATTGATATATTCAGGCACCTGCCCAACGGCGGAACCCATGCCGCGCTCCGACATGCCATGCGGGCAGCCAAAATTAAGCTCATAACCATCGCAGCCCGTTTCATCAACGCGCTTTAAAATGCTTTTCCATGCTTCTTCTTCACATGGCACCATTAATGAAGCGATAAGCACGCGGTCAGGCCAGTTTTTCTTGACGCGGGTCATTTCTTCTAAATTGACTTCTAAAGGGCGATCAGTAATCAGCTCAATATTATTTAGCCCCGCCATTTTTGTGCCGTTATAAGTAATCGCGCCATAGCGTGAGGATACATTGACCACTGGAGGACCTTCTTCGCCGAGCGTCTTCCACACCACGCCGCCCCAGCCAGCTTCATAGGCGCGAACAACGTTATATTCTTTATCAGTTGGCGGCGCAGAAGCTAGCCAAAAGGGGTTTGGTGATGTGATGCCACCAATTTTACATGTTAAATCAGCCATTATTTCTCTCCCTTATACCGCTAAAAATTTATTGATGGATGCCGCAGCTTTTTTACCGTCTTCAACGGCAACAACTGTGAGGTCAGCGCCTTCGGTGCAGTCGCCCCCTGCCCATACATCATTTAATGTTGTCTGCCCATCGTCATTAACGGCGATTTTGCCTTTGGCTGAGATGTCTAATGTGCCATCCAGCGGCGCGGCATCAAAGTTTTGGCCAATCGCTTTAAACACCATATCGGCTTCGAGCGTATAAAATTCGCCAGTGCCGATCAAACGCCCTGAGCCGTCAAGCTTGGTATATTCAAATTCAATCGCGCTGACATGACCATTCTTGCCGATTAACTTGGTCGGCTTCGCCCATAATTTGATGCGGACATCATTGGTCTGCGCAAATTCTTGTTCATGGTCGGTGGCGCCCATTTCATCTGTGCCGCGGCGATAGACAAGCGTGACATCTTCCGCGCCAAGGCGTTTAATTTGGATCGCCATATCAATTGCCGTGTTACCGCCGCCAATCACAATAACGCGCCGCCCAACAGGCAGCGTCGCTTTATCACCGGCTTGGCGCAGCGCGGCGATATAATCAACCGCATTGCCGACACCGTCTAAGCCTTCATTATCAAAGCCGAGCGCGTTCACTCCGCCCATGCCCATACCAAGGAATACGGCGTCATATTCTGCGCGTAGCCCGTCTAATGTGATTTGCTTACCAAGCGCGTGGTCGTGGCGAATTTCTATGCCGCCAAGCGAGAGGATATAATCAACTTCCTTTTGTGCGAAATCATCCGCCATTTTATAGGCGGCAATCCCGTATTCATTCAGCCCGCCTGATTTAGGGCGCGCTTCGAAAATTACGACATCATGGCCTTCGCGTGATAAATTATGGGCGCAAGATAATCCCGCTGGCCCTGCGCCGATTACGGCGATAGTCTTGCCTGTATTGGCTTTGCGCGTGAAAAGCTGCGCATCGTCACGGGCAAATAAATGGTCAGTGGCGTAGCGTTGTAACTGGCCGATTTTCACTGGGTCATTGCTCTGCGTTTTACGTACGCAGGCGCTCTCGCAAAGCTCTTCAACGGGGCAAACACGCGCGCAGCCGCCGCCCATAATGTTTTGTTCCAAAATCGTCTTCGCTGCGCCTTTGACGTTATCGGTGGAGATTTTTTGGATGAAGCTTGGGATGTCAATGCTTGTCGGGCAGGCATCAATGCACGGGGCATCATAACAAAACAGGCAGTGGTTTGCTTCGCGCACTGCCGTGTTGCGGTCAAGCGGCGTTAGCACGTCGCAAAAGTTTTTCTCATATTCGGTTGGCTCTAATCGGCGCGCTTCAATATCAACGCCGTTTTCATCCGGTTTGCTTTTCGCTAAATCAGACATTCTTTCTCTCTCCCATTTTTATTCTTATATTACGTGTTTTAAGGCGCATTTACATTTGCGGGAAATGATAATCCGCACCTTGCGCAGGGCCTTCAGGCCAGCGGGCTGTAACTGTTTTCAGCTTGGTGTAAAAATGTACGCCTTCAATGCCATGCATATGCACATCACCAAATAATGAACGTTTCCAGCCACCAAAGCTGTGCGACGCCACAGGCACAGGAATGGCAACATTAATGCCAACCATGCCCACCTGAATATCACGCGCAAAGTCACGCGCCGTGCCGCCATCTCGGGTAAATATCGCAGTGCCATTGGCGTATTCATGATCATTAATCAACTGCGTTGCCACGGCATAACTATCGGCCCGAACAACAGATAGCACAGGGCCAAAAATTTCTTCTTTATAAATTTTCATCGCAGGCGTGACGTTATCGAACAGACTTGCGCCCATGAAATACCCACCTTCGAAACCTTGCACGCTTAAATCGCGACCATCACAAACAAGGCCTGCGCCTTGGCTGACGCCTGATTCAATGTAAGACGTGACTTTTTCATGGTGTTGCTTGGTAATTAACGGCCCCATTTCAGAGCTCGCGTCACTGCCTGCGCCGACTTTTAAAGCTGCAATCTTTGGCTTTAAGCGTTTGATTAATTCATTCGCTGTATTTTCGCCCACGGTGACCGCAACTGAAATCGCCATGCAGCGCTCACCCGCTGATCCATAGGCCGCGCCCATAAGCGCATCAACGACTTGATCCATATCCGCGTCAGGCATAATCACCATATGGTTTTTTGCGCCGCCAAGTGCCTGTACGCGCTTGCCGTTATCAGTGCCTGTTTTGTAAATATATTCCGCAATTGGCGTTGAACCAACAAAGCTGATCGCAGCAACATCTGGGTGGTGCAGCAAGCCATCAACCGCTTCTTTATCGCCGTGAATGACGTTAAATACGCCCTCTGGCAGTCCCGCTTCATGCAAAAGTTCAGCTAAGAAATTTGCGGCTGACGGGTCGCGCTCTGATGGTTTTAAAATAAATGTGTTACCGCATGTAATCGCAATCGGGAACATCCAAAGCGGCACCATTGCAGGGAAGTTAAACGGCGTAATGCCGGCGACGACGCCAAGCGGTTGACGCAGGGAATAACTATCAACGCCTGTGCCGACGCTATCTGTATTTTCGCCTTTAATTAAGCTTGGGATGCCTGTCGCATATTCAACAATTTCAATGCCGCGCTGGACTTCGCCTTCGGCGTCGGCCTGCACTTTACCATGTTCGCGTGAAACGATGCTCGCAAGCTCCTTTGCATTTTTATGCAGCAGCTCTAGGAAGCGGAACATAACGCGCGCGCGGCGCATCGGCGTAACCTGTGACCAGCTTTTAAAGGCTGTATGTGCGGCGGCGACAGTGTCATTTACCTCATCCGTTGATGCAAATGGTACGGATGCGATAACTTCGCCCGTTGCAGGGTTGTAAACATTGCCAAAGCGTCCGCTTTTGCCGTCGGTAACTTTGCCGTTATGATAATGTTTTAACTGTGCTGACATTTTAATTCTCCCATTAAATATTCTTATTAGTCGAGGTCTTTTATGACCGCTGAAATTGTATCAAAAATAATATCGATTTGTTGCTTTGAAATAATAAGCGGCGGCGAAAGCGCGATGATATCGCCTGTCGTGCGGATTAATACGCCTTTATCATAGCATTTAAGGAAAGCGTTGAAGGCGCGCTCCGTTGGTTTGCCTTCTATGCCTTGCAGCTCAATCGCGCCGATTAGGCCGATGTTGCGTAAATCAATAACATGCGGCAAGCCTTTTAGGCCGTGCAGTGCAGCTTCCCAGTAAGGCGCAAGCTCTGCCGTGCGGGCAAACAGGCCTTCTTCTTCATAAGTATCAAGCGTGGCAAGCCCTGCAGCCGCAGCCATTGGATGGCCTGAATAAGTATAGCCGTGGAACAGCTCAATCGCGTTTTCTGGGCCATGCATAAAGGCCTGATATATTTTGGCGTCAACCGCGACTGCGCCCATCGGGATTGTGCCGCTCGTCAGGCCTTTTGCCATGGTGATAATATCAGGCTGAACATCAAAATATTCGGCGGCAGTCGCCGCATTGCCAACGCGGCCAAAAGCGGTGATAACTTCATCAAAGATCAATAAAATGCCATGCTTGGTGCATAGTTCACGCAGACGTTTTAAATAGCCCTTAGGCGGCATTAATACGCCCGTTGACCCTGCAACCGGCTCCACAATCACAGCGGCGATGGTCTCTGCGCCATGTAGCGCGACAATGTTTTCTAAATCATCCGCGAGGCTCGCGCCATGTTCTGGCATGCCTTTGCTATAGGCGTTTTTGCTTAAATCATGTGTGTGCGGTAAATGGTCAACGCCTGTGAGCATTGAGCCAAAAAAGCGGCGATTATTGCCAATGCCGCCAACAGATATACCGCCAAAGCCAACGCCGTGATAACCGCGTTCGCGGCCAACAAAACGTGTGCGGCCTTCTTGACCGTTTATTTTATGATAAGCAAGCGCGATTTTTAGCGCCGTATCAACGGATTCAGAACCTGAATTTGTGAAAAAGATATGGTCTAAACTACCCGGCATCAACGCGGCAAGACGCTCAGCGAGCTGAAAAACTTTTGGGTGACCCATTTGGAAAGCTGGCGCGTAATCAAGCTCTGCAATTTGCTTTTGCACCGCGTCAACGATTTTCGGGCGGGAATGACCTGCATTACAGCACCACAGGCCAGCTGTCGCGTCTAAGACTTCGCGTCCATCATCCGTTGTGTAATGCATGTCTTTAGCCGAGACAAACATACGCGGCTTGGCTTTGAACTGGCGGTTTGCCGAAAACGGCATCCAGAATTCTTCAAGGCTGCCATTGGCGAGTTTTGCAGATGGTTTTGTGGCGGTAGATCCTAATGTTGACATAGCGCTCCCCTTATCAACTTATTATTTTTTAAATGTTTCTAGCACAAGAAGCATCTATTGTACAAATCATAAGTTGATCGGGAAGCAGAAAGTCCCCTTTAAGGGGAACTGATTAATTGTATGTTTTGCGCTGAGGTTTGCGCATTGTCATTAGCCTTTTCGTTATGATTCTGCGCATAGACGGCATGTTTTTCCTCTAAAATAGCGCGTTCGATTTGGTTCGCGCGCTCAAAGAAATGCACAAAGTCGATTTCACGTGCGGTCAGACTGTCAAGGCCATAGCCGTTGTGGCGGCGAAAAAACTGGTCAAGCTTTTTGCCGTGTTTGTGTTCAACCATTTTAATTTCGTCAGCTGTTGCATTAAGGTTGAAATCTTTACTAAGGCCGCCTTGGCCTGTGCGGGATTTCATATTGGAATCTGCCAAAACGCTCATGCAAATGACGTTGCCGCCATTCGATTCAATAAAGCTGCGTAAAGCGGCTAAAGTTCCGCCCATAGTGGCAACGTCGTCGACAATAATGTAATCTTGCCCTTCGATAACCTGACCATAAAATTCAGGGCTGAACGCGAGGCGGTAAAAACCGCCGCGCCCTGTGCGATGTGCTTTGTCACGCTGATAAATATCGCGGCAAACCTGTACGTCGAGTTCATAGGCAATGCTATGGGCAAAGCTTGTCGGGATGACGTTGGTGGGGTCGTCTTTTGTCAATGAAGGCGATACGATAAGCGGGTCTTTATCGCCAATTCTATCTGCAATGCGGAATAATGCTTCATTTGAAAGAAGGTCATCAACGACTTCTTGTGCCGCAATATAATCACCACGTTTTTTTGCATCCCAATATAAAGGATGGTGCTTTAATGTTTCACTGCGCCGGCGCTCCGTCGCATTACGGCTTCGCGTGCGTTTGGCTGTCCAGTCGCGGTGGACTATTACTGGATAATCTTTGGCTTCTTCCCAAGCAATGCGGAGCTCACTTGGTTTTTCAATATCTATAATATGTTTCATTTTTACGTCCATTATTACGGTAAGAGCACGGCTCTATATTAGAATACGTTTTTACATAACAGTATCGTTGCTGCATTGCAAGAAAAAACAGCAGCTTAACTTTTTCGGCTGTTTATTTGTTCGGGGCGATATGCACGGATAGCGCTGGCTATGAAAATTAACCTGTTAAGCAAAAGAGGAATAACCTATTATATGTAGCGTTACAAATATTATCATCAGCTGAGATTAAAAGGAGCATCAATTGAGCAATATAAAACGATATAATACGGTCGCCATTATATTTCATTGGGCAATGGCCTGCGGTTTCGTGTTGATGTTCTGTTCGGGCGTACTCATGGAGTATGTTGAGCTTGCTAAAAGTCTAAAGTTTAACTTATATCAATGGCATAAAAGCGGCGGAGTGTTGTTGTTGGTTGCGTTTACTTTGCGTATTTTATGGCGGCTGGTATCACATGTGCCTGCATTGCCCACACATATTAAAAAGCATGAAATTGTTTTAGCTAAGCTTGGGCATTGGGGGCTATATGCGCTAATGTTTGCTATGCCGTTTACGGGGTGGTTGATGGTGTCTTCGAGTTCTTATGGCTTGCCAACGATTGTTTTTAATCTATTTCAATGGCCACATATCCCTGGCGTTCAGGGTGATAAACAAATTCATGATTTGGCAAAGCAAGGCCACTTCATTTTGGCGATTACGTTTTTTTGCTTTATTGCGGCGCATGTTGGCGCAGTGATTAAGCACGCGGTCTTCGACCATGAAAATTTGCTGCGCCGGATGTGGTGGTGCAAAGAGGCTCCGAACAAGACAGAAACTGAGGAAGAATAATGACACGATTTATAAAGTTGATGACACTAGTCGGGCTATTATCTGTGCCGATTGCGGCGCATGCACGCCCTTATCGAGTTGATTATGCGCAAAGCCACGTCCGCGTTTCTGGCGAACATGCAGGTAACCCCTTCATTGCCGCTTTTGAACGCTGGGAAGCTGAGATTGATTTTGACCCAGAGCAATTGGCCGCGAGCAAAATCACGGCACGTTTTTATCCGGAGGCTTTGAAGTCAGGGAATAAAATGTATGATGGCACGCTGGTTGCCGCTGACTGGTTCAATGTAAAAGCCTTTCCTGAAGCTTTGTTTGAAAGCACAGAAATTACATATAAAGAAGGTTATCGCTATCACGTTGTTGGCGCATTGACCTTGCGCGATATCACGCAGCAGATAAGTTTTGATTTTATGCTCTCCGACCTTGCGCGTACTCCAGTTGAGGGCACAGCTGCATTTGATATTCAGCGGCTCGATTTTGACATCGGCAAAGCATCTGATCCAGAAGCGGAATGGGTCAGTAAAGCAATGGCGATAGATTTAAAAATTATCGCGACGCCACAGGAGTAAGTTAAAGCCATAATTTATAGCTTTAACTTGTAAATATACTCCGCGGCCTCTGCGCCATCAGGCCAGAGGATCATTTTTTGTTCAGCCAAGGCAAAGCCAGCTTTTTCAATCGCGGCTTTTGAAGGGGCGTTACCTTTGCGGTGCGAAACATAGGCAGCATCATGAAGTGCCGAAGCGCGTGCCCAATCAAGCCGTGCTTTAATCAAGCCATGAGCAAGGCCCCGCCCGCGATAAGGCGCTGAAATATACGCGCCGCCAAGTCGCGCCGCGCGGGCAATGTCGGCTTCTGGGTGGATGCCGCCCATGCCGATAATCACCCCGTTAGCATACAGGCCAAAAATGGCTTTTTGCACGGCCGCCTCGCCAACAAAGCTACGCTGCCAATAGGAATCATCTTGTTTAATTTCATCGTCATAGCGACGCAGAAAAACCTGCGGGTTATTCAGTAACGCTTCAAGGCGAATGGCTTTAAGGTCTTGCCAGTCATCATAGCCTAGGCGTTTTATTTTTATGTTCTGATCCATGTCTTTAACTCTCTATAAATTATTTCAGGCCCAGCTGACTTGACGTGGGACTAGCCCTTCGATGTTTGTACGGTAATACATATGGTTGGTAAGTATTGCGCCAGAGGGCACAGCATTCGCCAGAGGCACGCTCGCACAATGTGTGAAGCCGAGGCGCTCAATAACGTTACGGCTTGCTGCGTTGCCTTCTGAGTGACAAACAAGGACGGTATTGGCTGTTAAGGCTCGAAACGCATAACGTGTCAACGCATCTGTGATTTCCTGCGCATAGCCTTGGCCCTGTGCATCTGCGCGCACCCAGTAACCAATTTCAAATTGGCCGATTACCCAGTCAATGCGGTGCAGGCCAGAAGACGCCACGAGCCGGCCCGTACCGCGTTCAAAAGCAAGCACAGCCATATTCTCTCGGGTGATGAACTTTGCGGCGTTTTCTATGGCATAGCCTTCATAAAACTCTTGAGTTGCATCCTTTGGGTCTCTGGCCCATGGCATCCATTGATGAAGCTGATCCCATGTTTCAAGCACAGCCTCACATAAAGCAGCGCCATCACCAGCTTGGGGCGGGCGAAGGATAAGGCGCTCGGTGGTGATCGGCATCGGCGCGGGGCGCAGCATAGGCGGCGGCGCGTCTTTTGTCACTAGCGCCGGCGGGATGATAATATCGCTTTGTATGTGTTGTTCGTCCATGAATGTGTCTTTCTCTTAAAATGTTTTTTAAGAAAAGGGACAATCTGCTTCATATATTATGAGAAAAATAGAGATCAGCCCTTTTCAAAAAATGAATCGGGCTGCGGTTTATGTTTGTTATGAGCCCAATATTTTTTGTTTGCGTGATGACGAATTATGCGCATGACACGTATTTCCACCACCAGCAAGATTCCCCTTGCTTGCGGCGCTACGCGTTGTGCCATTATTCTGTATCATTAAAAACTGTCTCATTATCTATAAACCATAAGCTTGAAATATAATTACTAATCTACCGTAATTTACCCATAAGATAAAGGGAAATAATCAGGGCGGCTTGCGATTGCAGAAATTGCCCCTTATAAAGAAGGCTTACGCGCATAATTAAGGAAGAAAAAAATGAACGTGCTTTACGGCATTAATGGCACAGGTGACGGGCATATTTCGCGCGCGCGAAGCCTTGCGCCGCAGCTTATGGCGCAAGAGGGTCTTTCGCTATCTTTCCTTTTTTCGGGCCGTGCAGAACATCAATATAAAGACATGACGGCTTTTCCAAATTATACGCAGCGTAACGGCCTTGTTTTTGAGCAGAACAACGGTGGCATAGATTTTCTCGCCACGGCCAAAAAGGCGTTATGGGGTGAAAACAGCATACGCCGCGTGTTTAATGACGCGGCGCAGTTGGATCTTCGCAATGTCGATTTGATCCTGACGGACTTTGAGCCAGTGACATCGCTTTGCGTGCGGCTAAAAAAACTGCCGCATATTGGCATTGCCCATCAATACAGCTTTCATTCTTCCTTGCCTGCAGGTTTGAACCCGCTGAGCTTGAACGCGATGACGCGGGCTTATTCGCCCGTGAAGAATACGCTGGGTCTGCACTGGGACATGTTCGGGCAAGATATTTTACCGCCTATTTTTACGCCACCTAAAGAGGAGCCTGTCGAAAAGGGCATGATTCTAGTTTATTTAGGCCATGAAGAATTAAGTGATATTAAAGCCTTCCTCGCCCCTTTTGCCGATAAATATGAATTTCATATCTATCACAATGATATCGGGCATTATCATGAGGACCCTAACCGTAGCTTGATCTATAAACCAAAATCGGCTGCGGGATTTAAGGAAGATATGGCACGTTGTGAAGGTTTGGTGGCTAATGCTGGTTTTGTGAGTTCCTCTGAAATGCTGCATATGGGGCGTAAGATTCTTGTGAAGCCGATAAAAGGCCAAACGGAGCAGCACTCCAATGCGCGCGCGCTTGAATATTTAGGTTATGGTCGTACGATGGATAGCCTTGACGGCGGGAGGCTTACGCAGTGGCTGATGGAAGACCGCGCCGCGCATGTGCGCTTCCCCAATGTCGCTCAGGCTGTTGCCGCGTGGGTCGCTAAAGGTGATGTCGATGACAAAGCGCCATTAAAGCAGGCACTTTGGAAGCAAACAGAAATTCACAATACGTTGAAATAATTAGGATCACGAGATAAAGAAAAAGCCATATCGTTGATATGGCTTTTTGTGCTGTTATTTTTCATCGGCTTTTCTTGCGGCTTCTTTTTCAGCGAGCTTTTTCTCAAGCCAGTGAATGGTGTAATCACCACTATGGAACTCTGGCTGTTCCATGATCCATGAATGGAGCGGCAATGTTGTTTTAACGCCATCAATAACGGTTTCAACAATTGCACGTTTTGCACGGCGGATACATTCATCACGGTTACGGCCATGAATAATCAATTTGCCGATCATTGAATCGTAATATGGTGGGATTTTATAGCCATTATAAATTGCGCTATCAAAACGGACGCCAAGGCCGCCAGGGCTATGGAATTGTGTGATTGTGCCTGGGCACGGCGTAAAGTTATCAGGGTCTTCCGCATTGATACGAAACTCCATGGCGTGTCCACGGAAGCGAATACGGTCTTTGTTGAGCGAGAGTGTTTCACCAGCGGCAACGCGGATTTGTTCTTGGATAAGGTCAATGCCAGTAATCATCTCTGTCACAGGGTGTTCAACCTGAATACGTGTGTTCATTTCCATGAAGAAAAACTGACCGTCCTCATAAAGAAACTCAATCGTGCCTGCGCCGCGATAACCCATTTTGCGGATTGTATCGGCAGAAAGTTGACCGATTCTCTGGCGCTCATCTTCTGTTAAGATCGGAGACGGGGCTTCTTCCAAAACTTTTTGGTGGCGGCGCTGTAATGAACAATCGCGCTCACCAAGGTGAATTGCATTGCCGTGTTCATCGCCGAAAACTTGAATTTCAATATGGCGCGGGTGACCTAAATATTTTTCAACATAAACTGTTTCATCGCCAAAGTTAGCTGCAGCTTCAGAGCGCGCTGTTGAGAATTGCTCTGCAAAATCTTCTTCACGTTCAACAAGCTTCATGCCACGTCCGCCGCCGCCAGATGATGCTTTGATGATGACGGGGTAGCCAGCTTCACGGGCAAAAGCAATGCCGTCTTCAACGGTTTCAAGCGCACCTTCACTGCCGGGAACGACCGGTAAGCCAAGCGCCTTAACAGTTTGCTTTGCGGTTACTTTATCGCCCATAAGGTCGATATGCTCAGGCTTTGGGCCAATAAAAGTAAAGCCGTGCTCTTCAACCATGCGTGCGAATTCTGCATTTTCTGACAAAAATCCGTAACCGGGGTGAATGGCCTCTGCGCCAGTGATTGCAGCCGCTGTCAAAATCGCAGGGATGTTCAAATAGCTATCTTTACCCGGCGGAGGGCCGATGCATACGGATTCATCAGCAAGGCGTACTGCCATTGAGTTGGCATCTGCTGTTGAGTGGACAGCGACAGCGGCGACGCCCATTTCACGGCAGGCGCGAATGATACGGAGTGCAATTTCGCCACGGTTAGCGATGAGTATTTTTTTGAACATGCGACAACACTTATTTTTGTTAAAATGATTTTGGCTGTGGAGTATGGCTGTTTTGCGTTACTGGCTATTCAATAACAACAAGAACATCACCAAACTCAACTGGCTGCTCATTTTCAATGAGAATTTGTGTGATTGTGCCTGATTTTGGTGCTTTAATCGGGTTCATAACCTTCATCGCCTCAATAATCAATAATGTATCACCTTCTTTAATGCTTGCGCCTTTTGATATAAAATCGGGAGCGCTAGGCTCTGGGCCAAGATACGCTGTGCCAACCATCGGAGAGCTTACCGCGCCCGGATGTGTTGAGACATCAGCAATTGGCATGTCATTTGATGCTGGCTGTGGGACTGTTGGGTCAGAAGGCATATGTACTGGCGCTGCTGGGTGCGCCGCATATGTTGCGCCGCCCTTGTTAATGCGGATCATTTTGTCACCTTCGGCAACTTCAATCTCAGTTAGGCCAGTATCGTCTAGAATTTCTGCTAGCTCTTTAATTGCATTCGTATCAATTTTCATCAAACATATCCTGCTTGTAATTTAAAATTTCATCGACCCTGATTATAGAAGATTAAAGCAGATGTCAAATGTTCTCGTCTTATTTATTCTTATGCCCGAGAGGGGCGTTTAATTTCGTTTTTGATTAAATAGCCATTCAAGCGCCATTTCATAACCTTTTGCGCCGTGCCCAGCAATGCGGTGTGCGGCACAAGGCTCAATATAGGAAACATGGCGAAAAGCCTCGCGCTTGTTGGGCTCTGATATATGAACCTCTATGATGGGGCCAGTAAACAGCTCTAGCGCGTCATGTATGGCGATAGACGTATGTGTATAAGCGCCGGCGTTAATCAAAATCGCGTCAAAGCGATTTATTGAACCTTGTACCCAATCGACAATCTCACCTTCATGGTTTGATTGGCGGAAATCGACGCTCGCATAATGCTTCTTGGCATAGGCATGGCACATCGCCTCAATATCGCCGAGGGTTTCTCTGCCGTATATTTCAGGGTTTCTTTTGCCGAGCATATTAAGGTTCGGGCCGTTGATAATAAGTATGTTCATGAATGTCACTTTATGGCTGCGGTTGGTGGCGTAAAAACCGTATGTATTGTCAACACAGTGTAGGCGAGCGTGTGGGGAAGGTCAAAGTGAAACCTTGTCTGGTATGTATTTAAATGCAGTGAGGTTATTGCTTACATATCAATGGTGAGTTTTCTAAAGGCGCTTCGTGCGGGGCGATCAAGCAGTAAGGTCGCGTGTTTGGTGGTGTCTGTTTCTGTTGTCAGGGCAAGGCCTTCAATGCTGCGGCCTTTTGGGGGCACATAAGTCACGCCGTCAATATCAATGCGCTGGTCGCGTTTGGCGCGGCTGGTGTTGATCGACACAAATAGTGAGGCGTCTGCGGGATGAACAAAAGATTTAAAATTAAGGGGCGAGCATACGCCGCTGCCCGTCATCAGAAAAGCAGGCAGAGTTAAGTCGAGGGCGCTGCCCCCTTCTGTATAGGATTTAGCTGTGGAACCGAGCGGGGTTGCGAATGTAATGCCGTTGCCCATGACCCGCCAGTTATTCTCGGCAACGTCAAGGTCTTGGACGTGCGCAAGCGACGCTTGACCGTTATTGCTCATCAATGCGGCATCCGTAAACGCATAACGCAAGGCGCTGCTGCCATCATCATGCATGATTTTAACGCGCAGGGGCTTTAATGTATATTTATGCGCGCTTGCGACAAGCGCATCTAAGCCAAGATGTTTGGGGTCAACATGATTCATCCAAAAGCCAACACTATTGCTTTCTGTGCTGCATTGCCCGATTACGGTTTTGTTAAAGGCATCACGCAATGCAAATAAAAGTGAGCCATCGCCGCCAATGGCACAACGTGTCGGGGCTTTATCAGCTGCGGCTTGGCCGTAAGCCGCAATCATTTTGTCTCGTAATTTGATTGATGTGGCGTCAGCAGGGTTCGCAATAAAATGGTATTGCCCAGTACTATTTTCTGATTTTCCCATTATGTGCCCTTGTGACTTTATGCTTTGCTTCGTGTTTTTATCAGGGGCAGATTATGACCAATTTTGAGAATATGTCAATAGAATTATTGTTCGTGCTTGTCTTCTTCGATCATGTGGCGAAGGTTGTCGGTAACGCGGTCAGGATCCGCAGCGTCAATATGACGGCGTGCTTGTTCTAGGGGGGAGTTTTCTTTGCCCTCGAGGTGTTGGCGGATGCGCTCCAACGTGTCTTCGCCAATGGCGGCGCGCGCTTTGCGGGTGTTTTCTAATGCTTCATCGCGAATGGCTGCGCTGTGTTTTTGCGCAGCCTGCGCTTTTTTCTCTGCTTTTTTATCTTTGCTGCCAAAGAAAAACATTTTGCATTAGCCCTTCACGCCGCAGGCGTTGTTAATCGCTTCATGTGATTTTGAAGAGCCTTTGAGGGAAAAGGTGTCGACGGTTTTTGTGCCACGCTTAGAATAACCTGTGACAACCATTTTGCTGCCGCGCTGAATAGCGTCGACAATCTTTTTATCGTCATCAGGCCCTGATGTCCAAGCGTTTTCGCCATCGGTAAATAAGGTGAATGTCGTTTTTTTATCGATGCTGACGGTGACTTCTGAGCCTGCTTTATAAGGATAGCCCGCCGCGTATGAAAATTCATTTTTTGTGCCGTCAGAATTACGGTGCGTAATAAAGGCGAAAATATCGCCGCGGCGCGTGTAATTGCCTTCATCTTTTGCGGGCTTACTTGCCATGAAGCATACGCTTTGTCCGTTTTCCTTGTAGCTGTGTGAAGACCAGTCACCATATTGTCCGATGAGGTCTGTCTCACCAGCAAAGCTCGGCGCTGAAATCGCGGTCATAAATACGGTGAATGATAAGAGGGCAAATTTTTTCATGATAACTTCACTTTTTGGAGGTGGTGATTAGAAGGATAAGCTGAATATAAGATGTAAATGCAGCGCGAGATGCCACATTTGACGCTGAATAGCGAATGTTCACTTATAATATAGCAACTATATGAGAGATGATAAAGGAAAAATTTGATCCAATCGGCCATAGCATGCGTATAAGAAATAATGTGCATGAGAAGAACTAAGATAAAGGCTTTACGGCAATGATGTTTTCATATGATAATGTAGGGGCGATGGACGATGCATCAGGGAATCTTTTGGCTTCTAATTTTTCAAATGTCCGGAAAGAGCAATTAATGCAAAAGAATAAAGCGCTCGCCGCTTCTCAGCCTAAGCCTTTAAACGCTTTGTTATATGAAGTCGGGCAGAATAAAGATAAAGACGCCTTTATGTCTTTGTTTGATTATTTTGCCCCGCGCATTAAATCCTACCTCTTAAAAGGTGGGCTAAGCGAAGATGAGGCGGAGGAGCTAGCACAGGAAACAATGTTGATGGTCTGGCAAAAAGCAGGTAGTTATGCGCCAGATGTTGCGGCTGCGAGTACGTGGATATTCACGATCGCGCGTAATAAGCGTACGGATTATTTTCGCAAGACCGGACGAATGACTGTCCAGCCACCTGAAAAATTTTATGATTTAAAAAGTGAAGATGCATCTCCCTTTGACTCCTTCTATGAGCAAGAGGTTAGCGGCGATATTGCGGATGCGCTAAAAGAGCTTTCGCCAGAGCAAATGGATATTATTAAAAAAGCATATTATGAAGATAAGCCACATGCGCAAATTGCGAAAGAAACCGGCTTGCCTTTGGGAACAGTTAAATCAAGGATACGGCTTGCCATGGAAAAGCTGCGTAAAACGTTAGATAAACGCGGGCATGCCCATGCGCCTGACGAAAATGGAGGGCGTTGATATGGTCCGAATTATAAAAACAGATAATGGCCAAGAGCTAATTTTTGAATATGCTGCAGGGGTGTTGGATGAGGCGCGTCAGTTTATGGTCGATGCCCATCGCCGTATGAATGAGCAATGTAAGGCCGATATTGGTTTGTGCGAAGATATTGGCGGGTACTTATTAAACAAAGACTGCAACGCCACAGCAATGAGTCCTTCGGCGCGCGATAATATGCGGAGCTTGCTTGATGACCTTTCTGCGCATGATGAGCGTGATCCTGCGCCCCAGCAAGAAAAGCAGCAATGCGTGACGACGGTGGATATGTTGAAGTCTTTGGGGCTTTCAGGTGAGCTGATTGAGCATCTTGAGCGCGCATGTCGCACGGGTTGTAATCGTTCTAGCTGGTCTAAATATACGCCTGCTATTCAGTTTGTGAATGTCGATTTGGCTTGTCGCAAATCAAGAATGCGCCTTGTGCGCGTTGCGGCGGGAACGCAAATCCCTGCGCACAGCCATCGCGGTGAAGAAATTACCCTCGTATTAAAAGGCCGTATGGAAGATGAGTATGGTGCTTATGAAGCAGGTGATTTAATTGTCCGTGAGGACGGCGAAATGCACGCGCCACATATTGGTGCAAAGGAGGACTTTATCTGCCTTGCGCTGACGTCTCGTCCTGTGCGAATGAAATGTGTAGTGCGGCGCACATTTAATATCTTCTTCCGTTTCTAGCTATCGATCATCACCAATACGCAGATATAAAAAAGGCCAGATTGCTCTGGCCTTTTTGAACTTGTAATGCAGCACTTCTGTTTTAAGAGATTGGCGCTTCGACGCTGATTGGCAAATCGGCTGCAATTGGGTCATCATCAAGCATTTGAATCATGCCTGTTGGCTCAACCGCGAAATTGGCAATAAATAATGCGTTTGAATAAAATACAACCGCGTCACAAAGCATGTGACCGTTTTCATTCGTGCCCTCATATGTTGCAGGGCGCACAGTGCCTTCGATAACGGAACGCGTGTTATCGTCCATCTCTTCTGGGATGTATGGGTTGTGTGCGTCTTCAGCAATTAAGAATGGGCCCTCTTCGCCACGGACGAAGAAACAAAAGAACTTTAAGTAATCAATGACGTTTTCTTCGCTGATTTTAACCGGCGCCTTGGTGTTCACATCGTGAATAGGTGCGGACAGGCCGTTTAGGCGATATAATGCGCCTTGGTCTGTGAGGTAATAAGCAACCAAATCACCAGGGGTCCACGCAGGATCCTGGATGCGGACAAGAGCGACGCGCTCATAAAACGGAAGCGAGCGCCAATGAACTTGCGTTGTGCCTTCATTGGTTTTAAATTTGCCATCAATCGGGTCAACTTGTGAGAGAAATCCTTTAAGTTGTTCACCGGTAACGGGGTTCCAACCATCTTCCTGAGGATTACCTTTAAATTCATACATGATACTGCTTACCTTATGTCATTTTTAGAAAAATTATGCGATCAACAGAATACTCTAAAGAAAAACGACCTGCAAGCATTACATTGTAAAGTTCTGATTTTGTTATGTAAACCATGTTTTGGCGTTATATTATATCGTTTGTGTGGTTTTTGGTTTGGGGCGCGTGATATTGTAATTGTAATTGGGGCAAGGAATCAGTAAAAACAGGGCTTCGCGGCGTTGTTGGTCACTTAAAACGACAAGATCTTATTTTTTTGCTTGAATTTTATGTATAAGTAGATTAGTTTGCGGACTTCAATTCAAAGAGGTAAGAGAAATGAAACGTACATTCCAACCAAGTAACCTAGTTCGCGCACGCCGCCACGGTTTCCGTTCACGTATGGCTACAAAAAATGGTCGCCTTATTCTAGCTCGTCGTAGAGCTAAAGGCCGTAAAGAATTAAGCGCATAGTTTTTACTCACGCATTATAATACTGCGAAAGAAGACTATGTCCGATAAATTAGGGCGCTTAAAAAAGAGACAAGAATTTTTAGACATCCAGCTCAAAGGACAGAGCTGGGTGTCTTCGTCTGTTATCGTACAAATTTTGCCCGCGAGGCCCTCTGATGGATCGCCTGCCACGCCTCAAAAAGCCGCGTCGCAAGATGCTGTCAGCCGTATGGGGCTTACTGTCAGTAAAAAAGTGAGCGCTTTGGCGGTTGAGCGTAACCGTATTAAGCGCAGATTGCGTGCCGCTGCAAGTGAGGTTTTGGCCGCCCGCGCCCAAGAGGGGGCTGATTATGTGCTGATTGGGCGTAAGGCCACATTGGATGTTGATTTTGCCGCGCTCAAAAGGGATTTGTCTTGGTGTTTAAAGCGTCTGCATCATAAGTTGGCGCCTGAGAGTTAATCGTATGCGGCTTTTTACAATGCTTAAATCTGCGCTACGTTCCGCATTCTGCCGCTTGATTGATGGTTATCAATTTATCCTTTCGCCTTTTATCGGAAATCAGTGCCGTTTTCACCCAACATGCTCTGTTTACATGCGTCAGGCCGTGATGCGCCACGGTATTCTAAAGGGGATTATTTTAGGCACACGCCGCATTTCTTGCTGTCAGCCTTATTATAAAGGAAATTATCAAGATTTAGTGCCAGAAACGTTTGAATGGAAAGAATTAATTCGCTATAAACAATCAACGTCAGATAAATGCCAAGATCAAGCCTGCGACAATACGCGGCAAAAGCAGAAAGACGCGGTGAATGAAGCGCCCGAAAGCTGCAATAAAGTGAAGATAAAACAGAGCCGAGTAGATTAAAAGGAAAAGCCAATGCACGGACATGGACCAAACCAACAAAACCCAGAAGATATGCGTAACCTGATTATATTCGTGTTGCTCTCGCTCGTCTTATGGCTTGGCTATGATCACTTCGTGATGAAACCGAAGGAAGAGGCACTTAAGGCTGTGCAGGCGCAGAACGCAAAAATCAGCATGAGCGAAGGTTTCGGCGGCACAATGAGTGTTGGCGCAAAGAAAAAATTTGAACGAGCACAGGCGCTTAGCATTGAACAAGTTGAACGTATCGGCGTTGCGAATAGCGAGTTAAGCGGCTCGATCTCGACCAAAGGCGGTCGCCTGGATGACCTGTTACTGAAAAATTATTATAAAACCCTTGAACATAAAGTGCCGGTGGATTTACTTTCACCCGTAAACTCGTTCCACCCGCATTATACAGAAATGGGCTGGATATCAGCCGATTCTAAAATTATCGCACCAAGCAAAAACACGCAGTGGCAGCTGGCGAGCGAAAACAAGATTTTAACGCCTGATACGCCCGTGACTTTGCGCTGGGATAATGGTCAAGGCGTAAGCTTCATCAAAGAATTTTCTATTGATGATAAATTTATGATCTCTGTTAAACAGAGCATTCAAAATAATACGGGCAATGAGCTGCGCTTCTTCCCATATGGCTTAGTGAGCCGTCATGGTATTCCAAAGCGCGAGAAATCACAGGCTGGCGGCGTTTATGAAGGCCCGCTGGGCTACATCAATAAAGACTTACATGAGTTCAGTTTTTCTAAGCTTGCAAAAAAAGGCGGCCAAGAATTTTCTGGCGCACAAGGCTGGATTGGCATGTCACAGAAATACTGGTTAGTGGCCATGATCCCAGACCAGAACAATCTGCATAGTTTCCGCTTTACCTCAAAAGGTGGCGCGCTCGACCTTGAAAAAGCTGTGACGCAAGTCGACGTCCGCGGCGAAGCGATCGCTATATCAAGCGGTCAGGCCGCAACCTATACAATGCATGTTTTTGCGGGTGCTAAAGTCGTTAAAGACCTCGAATTCTATTCAAAAGATATGGGCATATCACACCTTAACCTCGCGGTTGATTTTGGTATGCTTTACTTCATCACTAAGCCGCTTTATTGGCTGATGACTTTCTTTTATGGCCTTGTGGGCAATATGGGGCTCGCGATTATTATGATTACGATTGTCGTGCGTATTGTCGTGTTCCCACTGGCGAATACGTCTTATCGTTCCTTTGCGGGCCTACGTAAAATTGCGCCGCGCATGACCGAAATTCGCGAAAAATACGGGGATGATAAGGTCAAGCTGCAAGAAGAGCTCGTCAAGCTCTACAGCAAAGAAAAAGTTAATCCGATGGCCGGCTGTCTGCCAATTATCATTCAGATGCCGATCTTCTTTGCCATCTTCCGCGTGATTTCTATGGCGATTGAAACGCGCCAAGCGCCTTTTGTCGGCTGGATTGAGGATTTGTCGATCAAAGACCCGACTTCAATTATCAATTTATTCGGCGTGCTACCTTATGATGTACCTGAATTTATTCCAGGTTTCCTCAATATTGGTTTGTGGTCAATTGCGATGCTATTCTTTATGATTATGCAGCAACGCCTTTCACCGCCGCCGCAAGACCCGACACAGAAAACTATGTTTGCAATTATGCCGTTCTTCTTTGTGTTCTTGCTTGCAAGTTTCCCATCAGGCTTGGTTATTTACTTCACCTTCTCAAACGCGCTTGGTGTCTTACAGCAATACACAATCATGCGCATGATGGGTGTCGAAGTTCATTTGTTCAAACGCAGCAAGGCTGAAAAAGAAATGTCAGATGCGATTGATAACGGGCCTAAAATTCACCCTGAGTTAGAAATCATTGAACATGAAGTTGAAGAAGCTTTATTCGGTGAGGATGATGATGGTGATATTGCAAAGGCTGAGGCAGAAAAGCCCGCGCCGAAAAAGGCACCGAAGAAAGCTGCTGCGAAAACTAAAAAGCCAGCAGCCAAAAAAACCGTAGCTAAAAAGCCAGCGGCAAAGAAAACAACCACGTCTAAAAAAGACGATAAAAAGAAAGATTAGGCGCGAAAATGGATTCAGATTTTACCCCAGAAGACACTGAGCGCGGACGCGTTTTGTTTGCAGGTGAGTGTGACTTTATCGCAGGGGTAGATCATATCCGTATTATGATCCCTGAAGGCTTGCCTGAGATCGCATTTGCTGGGCGCTCTAACGTGGGCAAGTCATCGCTGATTAACGCGCTGACGGGGCGTAAGGCGCTCGCGCGGACGTCCCATACTCCTGGGCGTACGCAGCAACTTAACTTCTTTGAAATTGGTAAGCGTTTTAATTTGGTCGATATGCCTGGCTATGGTTACGCCAAAGTATCAAAATCCCAGAAAAAAGATTGGCGCAAGCTGATCCGTACTTATTTGAAAGGCCGCGCGTCTTTACGTGCGTGTTTCGTGCTTATTGATTCGCGCCATGGCATCAAAGAAGTCGATAATGAAATTATGGAGCTGCTTGATGAGGCGGGCGTTGTTTACCGCGTGATTTTGACCAAGATAGACAAAGCGAAAAAGTCTGAGCTTGGTGATGTCATTGCTAAAACTGAAGCGGAACTCGCAAAGCATCCGGCGGCATTCCCGAAAGTTTACCTGACAAGCGCACATGCCAAAGAAAATATCGAAGAGCTACGCTGCGTCGTCGACCAAATCGCGATGTAACTGTATCTGCTGTGCGCCGCTGATTTACATCGCGGTGGCTTTATCGCTGTGATTTGTTACTATGGGCTGCGCCTAGGTATGGGAGAACGCCTAGGCAGCCGATTTTGAAGGGGACTCAATCAATGAATGAAGCCGAACTCTTGCAGCAAAACGACGAAATGCGCAGAAACCAATATCTCGCGTTAAATGGCGGTATTGCTGCGATTGTCGCTGCGCTGTCGATGGTTGTTATCAAATCCATTGCTTATGTTTTTAGTGGTTCTAGTAGTATCTTGGCGTCCTTAATTGATTCTGTTACTGATAGCGCGATCTCGATTATTACAGTATTCTCGATTCGTTATTCGATGAAGCCTGCTGACGAAGATCATCGCCATGGTCATGGTAAAATTGAAGGGGTCTCAGCGCTGTTTCAGGGGGCCATGCTTGCGGGCGGCGCGCTGTTTTTGACTTTGGATGCGATTAAAACTTTTTTCAAACCAACGGAAATTACGCATCACCAATTCTCTGGCGCGATGATTATCTTGTGTATCGTCATCACCTTTATTCTCATCTTATACCAAGGCTACGTCGCGAAGAAATCAAAGTCTTTGGCGATCGAAGCTGATAAAGCGCATTATACTGGCGATTTATTCATGAACCTTGGCGTGCTGGCAATTATTATTCTTGATGTCTTCAATGCGCCTTATTGGCTCGACCCACTTTTTGCCCTCGCTGTTGCGGGGCTACTGGCAAACTCCTCAACTGAAGTGTCGCGAAAAGCGATTGATATGTTGATGGATCGTGAACTGCCGGAAGAAGAACGCGAAGAGATTATGGGGATGATTTGTGCGCATAGTGACGTATTAGATGTGCATGATTTACGGACAAATAAATCTGGCATGAATGTTTTTATATCTTTTGATATAGATTTAGAACCAAATTTATCGTTGAAGCAGGCGCATGACATCGCGCGTGATGTTGAATTAAAGCTGTTGGAGCGGTTTGTAAATGCAGAAATTATGATTCATATGGATCCACATGGATCTGAAATGGATACGCGACACAAAGTCGCTGGCGTACATCATTAGGACAAAATAGAGTAGCGTGAAGTCATGGCGGATGTTCTTAAATATAGCAAAAAAATTATCGTTAGCGATATTGGCGCGAGCAATATTCGCTTTGGCCTGTATCTTGAAAATGATGACGGGAAAGATGCGACTGTTGAGTATATTGAAAAATATGACCGCAGCACATTTGATGATTTTCACGGCGCTCTAAAAACCTATCAGGCCTCATTGGCGCGCAAGATTGATATTTCGGCGTTGCCAATTTCAATCGCGGCGGCGGGCAGCCGCATAAATTCACAGTCTTGGCGCTTTTCGCAAGAACAATGGGTGTTTAAAAAAGACCCGCGCATTGTCTCGACAATATCTGACCTAGAAGGTTTTGCGCTTGGCGCGCTCAGCAATAAAACACATGTAGAAATTCGTGCGACAACCCCTGATAAAGACCCACAGATGAATGATACAGTCATCGCCGTGGGGACGGGGCTCGGCCTGTCTTATGTTGACCGTACGGGGAGAACGCAAAAGACCCATGGCGGTCATATGTGCGCCTTTGGGGTGACTTTGGAGCAAAACACAATTATTCGCATTATGCAGCGCCTTGCGGATCGTGATTATATGGTTGTCTATGAAGACCTTGCCAGCGGTCTTGGGCTCGTAAAACTGTATCAGGCGGTTTGCCTATATAATGGTTTTCCTGTTTTGTTCGTAACGCCTGAAGATATCATTGAAAAAGCGGATACGCGGGTGCTCGACCAAACGTTACGACTCTTTCATGAGTTTTTGGGGCTTTTTGCTCATATGGCGCTTGTTTTTGGCCATGGTTATCACGGTCTGTATCTTGGCGGCGGGGTGATGGATGTGCTGAATAGGCGCGGTTTGTTTGATCAGGAAACATTTATCAAATTCCTCAATCAAGACGCGCAGCTTGCTGTCGCAAAGAACTTAGAAAACTGCCCGATTTATTTGATATCTGATTCGAATATTGCGCTCTATGGCGCGGGGCAAGCAACGCATAATGTGGGGCATCAATAATGGGCGGTGCATATCTGACAATAGATGATAGCCCAACCCCGGATACATTAACGCTGTGTGACTTTATGAGCGCCCATGATGTCCCTGCAATTTTCTATTGTCGAGGGGATCATATCGCACAGTATCCTGAGGTTGCGGTTGAGATGGTAAAGCGCGGCTTTGTACTCGGTAATCATGGCTATGCACATAAACGTGCAACGTCACTCAGTACGCAAGAGGTGCAGGATGATATTCTAAAATGTGAGGCGTTGATTGATGCTGCTTATCAAAGCGCGGAGATAAAACGCACAGGTAAATATTTCCGTTTCCCATATTTGGATCGCGGCTGCGGCGCATGGATTGTTGATTATGATGCCTTGCCTGCAGAGCATTCCTCCATTATCCAAAAACTCTTTGCAGAGGGGCTGTATTTAGATGATACCCAACCTAGCCCCGCATTGCTGCAAAAGCAAAAAGATTTACAGCTGTGGTTAACAAATCAGGGCTTTAGCGTACCGTTTGAGAACGTCAAATTTCCGTGGTATACACATCCGGAAATGAGCGCTGCACACGATGCGCTTTACACTTTTTCGACAGCGGATTGGATGATGACCGCGCGCCATTTAACAAAAAATCATCCATATAAAACGATTGATGATTTGAAACAAAAAATTGATGATGACCCTTTTTTACATGATGCAACAAGCAATAATATTGTGTTGATTCATGACCAAAAGGAGTTGAAGAGCGTATTTAAAGCGCTGCTGAGCCATATGATCGCGCGCGGCATAAAATTTTTACCCATAGCCGGATCAAAAGGGCTCTTGGGGGATGACGAAAGAACCATGACGTAAACCATCACAAAAGGAGCCTTAACGATGGATAAAATGTTGGTATATGTAGTTGCTGATTATGGCGCATCACATGATTTGGCCTTTGCTGAAGTCACACAAAAGCTTTATGCAGAAATGGGAGATATGCCGGCGCGCATTGAAACATTTGCTGTGCCTGCTTTTGATACTTATGCGACAGGGTTTGCTCTTGCCCAAACTGCAATTAATTCAGAGCTTGGCGCTGATCATAAGTTTTTCGTCAACACGGCGCCGCGTAAAGACGACCTGACGCCGCGCGTATCAAATTCTGGTGAAGGCTTTGTCTATGTACGCTTAAATAACGGCGTTGAAATCTGCGCTGTGAATAGTGGATATTCTTTATCCTTTGTCAAAAGCTCAGCCGTTGAAATTCGTCAAATTAAATGCTCTGTCGAAGGCTCGCAATTCCGCTCTCGCGATATTTTCCCTGCGGCATTTGGTAAAATCATGAATGGTGACCGCTCTGATATTGGCGAAGACGTTATGGACCAAGTCCCTGACGCGCCATCTGATGTGCTGTGTTATACCGATGGCTATGGCAATATGAAATGCGCGCTGGACGTTGAAGATATTATGCAGCGCAAAGGCCAAGACATCATCGTCGAAGCCGCAGGTCAGCAGCAAATTGTTCGCGTCGCTGACGGTATTTTCGGGGTTGAAGATGGGCAGTTTTGTTTATCTGTCGGTTCATCAGGATGGACGGATGGCGACGGCCAAACTATCCGCTTCGCTGAAATCGTTAAGCGCGGCGGCAGCGCTGCTGCCGTATTCGGTAAACCATTAGGCGGCACGCAAATTACGTGGCGCGCTATCCATTAATGGTTCCCTATTACGATAGACACGGGGCGGCGCATTACCCTGATGTCGTAAAGAATACTGTGCGCCCGAGAACGGGGGCATGGATTGCTCTACGCGAAGGTTGCCATATGCTCATGGTCATTGCGGGTAATGCGCGCGCTGTACCAGAGCTTCCTGGTGGCGGCGTTGAAAAGAGCGAGAGCTTATGGCAAGGTGCGCTAAGGGAGTTTCAAGAGGAAGCTGACATCGTTTTAGCGCCCGATAACTGCGAGGTAATTGCGGAGCATAAACAATCCGTACATTTCTATGCAGATGACGTTGATGAATATTGGGATTATGATCAAACATATTTTTTAATTCAACAAACGGGGGCTAGCCTGTATCATGAAAGCGTAGATTCGGTTCCTGAGGGGCTGCGTTTTTGGCGTGCAACGGAACAAATGAATGACAGCGCGACGCATTATTTTCATGCGATGGCGATTAAAGCGTTTATTAAATAGGGCTGGCTTCACGATGAACTTAAAAAATAAAACCATTTTCATTACAGGCGCGAGCCGCGGTATAGGCCGTGCGATTGCACTGAAATGCGCTGCAGAGGGCGCAAATATTGTAATCGCAGCTAAAAGCGATAAGCCGCACCCAACATTAAGCGGAACAATTCATAGTGTCGCCGAGGAGGTAGAGGCCGCAGGCGGCAAAGCCTTGCCTTTACTTGTTGATGTCCGTGATGAAAAAGCTGTGGCGCAAGCCGCTGAAAAAGCCGCCGATCATTTTGGCGGTATAGATATTGTAATTAATAATGCGAGCGCCATTAAGCTCAAGCCGAGCCTTGATGTCTCGGGCAAAGATTTTGACTTGATGCAAAATGTAAATAGCCGCGGGACATTCTTTACCGTAAAGGCCTGTTTGCCTTTTTTAAAAGCGTCTAATAACGCCCATGTGATCACGCTATCCCCGCCAATAAATACGAACCCTAAATGGCTCGGCGTATCTCCAGCTTATATGCTCTCAAAATATGGTATGACCCTCGTGACCCTCGGCTTTGCAGAGGAATTTAAGGTGCATAATATTCACTGCAATACTATCTGGCCACAAACGTTGGTCGCCACAGCTGCGATTAAGGTGAATTTTCCGCAAGTCTATGAATATGCAATGAAGCCGAATATTGTGGCTGATGCCGTGCATGCGCTTGTAACTGAGGATCATCCCTTAAGCGGCCATAGTTTCACAGATCAGGAAATCCTCCGCGCGGCGGGCATTGATGATTTTATCCCTTACCGCGTTAACCCAGATATAGAGCCGCAAATTGATATGTTTTTGGATGTTTAGGGCGGAGCTTTATTTGCTGTAAAGTAAGCTCGTCCAGTCGCCAATTTTAATATGATCCTGTAATGTGAGGCCAAGGGCGCTGTGGACGGCGATCACGTCATCTGCTTGCTCATGCAATATGCCCGAGAGGATCAAATAACCATTTTTCGCGAGGCACGGATACATATCAGGCGCCATTGCCTTTAGCGGCGCAGGCAGAATATTGGCAATGATAAGGTCAAACGCGTCAGACTTCGCCACGGCAGGGCATTTATAGCCATCGCCGACATAGGTAGATATATGTGCAGCGACGCCATTGCTCTTAGCGTGTTGATCGGTTAGGACTTCGGCGTCATCTTCAATATCAACGGCCATTGTCGGCACAGGCCAGAGCTTCGCAGCGCCGACGGCTAAAATGCCAGAGCCGCAGCCCATGTCTAAAACATGATTAGGGGCGAATCCTTGGCCGTAGAGCTTTTCTAACAGCAATAAGCAGCCATGTGTCGTGCCATGCTCACCAGAGCCAAAGGCAATTGATGCGTCAATCTCAAGTGGAATTTGGCCTTCGGGGCAGCCGCCTTCAAAATGCGCGCCGTGAATGAAAAAACGTCCCGCACTAAACGGCGCAAAACCTTGGTAGCTGACTTCGAGCCAGTTTATATCTTCATCAAGCGGTTTGATTTCCAAATCATTGGCAGTAACGCTATCAAGCTGCATAATGTTCAGCGCGCTATTAATGCCACGATGAATAGCGTCAAGCGCAGGCGCGCCTTCAACAACCCACAAAATCTGCCATGCGCCGCTAAATGCGCCATCGGCGCGTTTGCTAGAAAAAGATAGGGTCTCAAAGGGGATAATTTGCACAAAAGCTGCAAGCGATTCCTCGCTCACAGCTTCTGGTAATGTTAAATTAATAAGACTATTCACGAATGACCTACTCGTCACCCTTCTTAGGTGAAGTTTTGTCGAAGTCGAGGTCACCATCTTCAAGGCCGGCATCATCGCTGTCATCATCGTCATCGTCGAGGCCTTCTTCAACTTCGTCGAGGCTGATCAGTTCTTCGTCTTCGTCTTCATCATCGCTGTCTGATTTATTCGCAGCGGCGGCTGTTGCGTCAATTACTTTTTCCGCATCAGCTTCTGTTTTTGCTTCATCAAGAGACTCAATTATAACTGGCTTGGCTTGGCCAACGAACTCCGTGTCACATGACGGGCATGTGATCGGTGTTTTACCCATATCGTAGTAACGCGTACCACAATTTGTACAAATTCTTTTAATACCGTTCGAATCAGCGATTGCTAAAGCCACTTTTCAGCTCCTTATTATTATTTGATTGATGAAATACTCTACGGACTCAATGCCCAATTTTTAGGTGCGCGTCAATTTAAAAATCAAAAAAAATGCATTTTCTTTGTTTTTTCATGAAAGACATAGACCTTAACTTATTAAAAAGATAAACTACATCAAATTTATTAACGTATTCTTACGACTTTAAATATCTAATGGCTGTCCAGCTTATTTTATCAAGGAGACCTTCACAATGCAAAAATCTGTCGTCATATGTGGTTACAAACGTTCGCCAATGCACTTCGCAAATAAAGGCGCATTAGCAAAAATTCGTCCAGATAACATTGCGGCGGAAGTCGTGAAGGGCCTCGTCAAAGAAACAGGCGTTAACCCTGACGATATACAGGATTTACTGCTTGGCTGTGCTTTCCCAGAAGCCGAACAGGGCTTTAACGTTGCGCGCATCGTTGTTAATCTGGCGCAGCTGCCCGTCAGCGTCGCAGGCGCGACCGTTAACCGCTTTTGTGGTTCATCAATGACAACCATTCAAATGGCTGCTGGTTATATTCAGCTTGGTGCAGGTGATGTTTACATCGCTGCCGGCGTTGAAAGTATGACACGTATTCCGATGGGCGGCTTTAACCCAATGCCAAATCCAGATTTGGCGGAAAGCTACCCGCAGGCCTATATGAATATGGGTATCACAGCCGAAAACTTAGCGACGAAATACGATATTGACCGCAAGACACAAGAAGATTTTGCAGTGGGTTCACATAGTAAAGCGGCAGCGGCGGCGGCATCAGGTAAGTTTGATGATGAAATTGTCCCAATTGGCGATGTCACCACAGATGGCACAATCCGCGCAGGGACAACGCAAGAAGGGCTTGCTGGTTTAAAACTGGCCTTTGATAAAGACGGCACAGTCACCGCAGGCACAGCTTCCCCGCTAACTGACGGCGCTGCGGCTGTTTTGGTCTGTTCAGAAGAATATGCCGATAAGCATGGTTTAGAGAAATTGGCACGGATTAAATCGGTTGGCGTTGCAGGCTGCGCAGCTGAAATTATGGGCATTGGCCCAGTGCCAGCCACGAAAAAAGCGCTCGATACAGCAGGGCTAACCATTGATGATATTGATATTATTGAACTCAACGAAGCTTTCGCTGCGCAAGGCCTTGCCGTTTTGAGGGAACTTGGCGCAGATGAAAGCAAAGTGAATCTGGATGGTGGCGCGATTGCGATGGGCCATGCACTAGGCGCATCAGGTGCACGTATCACAGGCAAGCTTGCCTCACTGCTTAAGCGTGAAGGTAAAAAATACGGCCTCGCGACTATGTGTATTGGCGGCGGTCAAGGCACAGCGATTATTCTTGAAGCAATATAACAACCAGCAGATAAGGAGGACTTGACGATGGATATTAAGAAAGTAGCCGTTATCGGCGCAGGTGTTATGGGCAGCGGCATTGCCGCACAGATCGCGAATGCGGGGCTCCCCGTCTTGTTGTTGGACATTGTCCCCAAAGACGCCGAGGACCGCTCCATGATCGCTAAGGGCGCGATTGCAAAGATGTTAAAGACAGAACCTGCACCTTTTATGCATGCACGCAACGCAAAATTGATTACTGCTGGTAATTTGGAAGACGACATTGATAAAATTGGCGAGTGTGATTGGATTGTTGAGGTCGTGCTAGAAGACCTGGCCATCAAGCACGCGACATATGAGAAAATTGAAAAACACCGCAAGGCAGAATCGATTGTGACATCAAACACATCGACGATACCGCTTGCAAAATTGGTTGAAGGGCAGAGCGATAAGTTTAAGCAAGACTTTATGATTACGCACTTCTTTAACCCGCCGCGCTATATGCGCTTACTTGAAATTATCCAAGGGGAGCAAACCCGGCAAGGCGCGGTTGATATCATCAAAAATTTCTGTGATGTTCAGCTTGGTAAAGGCGTTGTCTTTTGTAAAGACACTCCCGGATTTATCGTTAACCGCTTGCTTGTTTTTTGGATGCAAGCGGCTGTCAATCAAGCGATTGAACAAAATGTCTCTATCGAAGTAGCTGACGCTGTGATGGGTAAGCCAATTGGCGTGCCAAAAACCGCTGTTTTCGGGCTGATTGACCTGGTCGGCGTTGATTTAATGCCTTATTTGTCCAAATCATTATTGGCAACGCTACCAAAAGACGATGAATATCGTAACATCAGCACGGATTATGGCTTTATCGGTCAAATGATTGATGCTGGATATAATGGACGTAAAGGCAAAGGTGGGTTCTACCGCCTGAACCCTGATGCGCCCAAAGGCACACGCGAAAAACAAAGTCTGAACCTTAATGCGGATACATTTGACGAAAGCCAATATAAAGCAGCGACAAAGCCGCGCCTAGATTCGATCAAAGCTGGCAAGCAAGGCATTAAGGCCGTGGTGACGACCGATGATGAGGGCGGGCGTTACGCTTGGAAAGTCATGGCGCAAACCTTGGCTTATGCTGCGACTCTTGTGCCGCAAATTGCCGATACGATTTACGATGTTGACGAAGCTATGAAACTGGGCACGAACTGGAAGCAAGGCCCGTTTGAAATGATCGACGCGCTGGGGCCAAAATGGTTTGCGGATAAGTTAAAAGAAGAGGGCATTGCAGTCCCTGCTTTACTTGAAAAAATTGGCGACGGTACATTTTACAAAGTTGAAAATGGCAAACCTTATTATTTTGGCACGGACGGCACATATCAAGAAATCAAACGCGCTGAAGGCGTATTGTTATTGCGCGATATTAAGTTAGGGGCAAAGCCGATCTATAAAGGCGAATCTGCTACGCTTTGGGATATCGGCGATGGCGTGATTTGTATCGAATTTACCGGTAAAATGAACGCGATGGATAATCATGTTTTTGACACTTACACCAAAGCGATCAAAATGATTGGTGATGGCAGCGGTGATTATAAAGCGCTTGTGATTTATAATGAAGGCACGCATTTCTCAGCAGGTGCAAACCTTGGCCTTGCTTTATTTGCGATGAATACCGCGATGTGGCCGCAAATTGAAGAACTTGTCCTTGGTGGGCAGCGTACTTATATGGCGCTAAAATATGCGCCGTTCCCTGTTGTGGCTGCGCCTTCGGGCATGGCGCTTGGTGGCGGCTGTGAAATTTTGCTCCATGTTGACCATGTGCAGGCACATGCTGAGACTTATACAGGATTGGTTGAAGTCGGCGTTGGCCTTGTCCCCGGTTGGGGCGGCTGTAAGGAAATGATTTTGCGTTTCCAAGAAAAAGAACGTCAAGCCTATGCCAAAGCGGGCGGCGGCAAGCCAATCTGGTTCTCACCAAACACCACGCCAATGGGGGCTATGCGCAAAGCCTTTGAAGTGATAGGTACAGCGAAAGTTGCGAAATCAGCGCAGGAAGCAAAAGCCATCGGCTATTTCAAAGATACAGATGCGATTACCATGAACCGTGATCGCTTGTTATTTGATGCCAAACAAAAAGCGTTGGAACTTGCCAAGGGCTATAGCGCCCCTGAAAAAGTCACAGATATTCGCCTGCCGGGGAAAAGCGGTAAAGTCGCGCTTGATATGGCAGTGGCTGATTATGCGAAAAACGGCATGGCAACGCCTTATGATGTTGTGGTCTCAGGTCACCTTGCCCATATCTTAAGCGGCGGCGATAAAGGCGACTGGACAAATCCATTATCAGAAGGCGACCTTCTCAAACTTGAGTATATTGAATTTATGAAGCTTGTGCGTAATGAAGGCACAGTGTCTCGCGTTGAACATATGCTTGAAAAAGGCAAACCATTAAGGAATTAGATGATGAAAAAACTCTATGCATTAATCGTTATGATGGCTGTTGTGTTATGCACAGCGAGCGCGTCAGCGCAGGCTGAATCGTCCCTCGACTTTGTGAAACGCTATGTGCAAACGGCCAATAATGACATGGCGGCTGAAACGTTTTCTAAAATGTGGCGCGCAAAGGCGCAAAAGCACATCCATGACACGCCAGAGAGGCTTGAAAAGGAATATCAGGCTTCTGTGAAAATGCACGAGCTGTTCCTCAGTCATGGTTCTTTGGATGGTGAACCGCAGGTCAATGCTTGGGGGGATGACGAGCAAACCACAAGCTTTACCTTTGACCTTGAGCGATCGATTTCTGGCGCGATGATCCAAGAACATTTTGGCTATGGAGCGGATCAAATATGGTCGCAATATCAAATCACCTTAGAGAATGAATCTGGCAACTGGGTGGTCTCAGGTGAATCTTTCATCGGGACGCCCGCGGAATAGGCCTCTTGACATGGGCGCTGTTCTATCCTACTCTATAGCCATAATAAACAAGGGAGAAGAGCATGACATATAAGTTCAATAAGTTGGCGCAGCCAGCATCTTATGAGCTATTGAAGGTCACTAATTTTGATGAGGGACATCGCGATGGAGCGATGCTCGCAAGATCAAAAAATGATCCTATTAAGCCACCAATTGTTTTTTAAAAAAAGATCACTGTTTGATTTTTGAAATACAGAATAGTAAAAAGAGCCTGCTTATTTTAAGTAGGCTTTTTGTTTAGGGTATAAATTTTGGATAAGAAAACCGTCTACATCATTGCAGGGCCAACGGCGAGTGGCAAATCAGCGCGGGCGCTTGAACTTGCATGCGCCCATAATGGCGTAGTCATTAATGCGGATTCTTTGCAGATATATCAAGACTTACCGATTTTATCCGCCATTCCTGATGCGCAGGAAATGGGTGATATCCCCCATAAGCTTTATGGCTTTTTAACGCCAGAGCAAACATGCAGCGCGCAAAAATGGCGTGAATTGGCGGAAATTGAAATACGCGCCTGTTTCGCTGCGGGCCAGACGCCGATTATTTGCGGCGGAACGGGGTTCTATATTATTACTTTAACGCGCGGACTGTCGCATATCCCTGATGTCGACGCTGACATACGTGCGCGCTTTGTGGCGCAGGCCGAGGCCGAGGGGGCACCAGCACTGCACGCCTATTTAGCCACGCATGACCCAAAAGCCGCGGCGCGTTTGCACCCCAATGACACGCAGCGCCTCATCCGTGCCTGCGAAGTTTATGCAGGGACAGGAAAGCCAATCAGTTACTGGCAAGATCAGCCACGCAGCGGCGCAATGGACGGCGTTAAATTTGCTGTTGAAACGGTTATGCCGGCGCGCGATGTTTTGCATGATCGGTGCAATAAACGTTTCGCGCTGATGATACAAAACGGCGCGCTGGATGAGGTCGCCGCGCTGGATGCCCGCATAATATCAGGTGAAGTCGCCGCAGATGCTGCGGTAATGCGCACCCTTGGCTTTAAGGAGCTGCAATCATACCTGCGCGGCGATATAACGCTTGAACAAGCCACCGCACTTGCACAGGCGCAAACCCGCCAATATGCCAAGCGCCAAACCACGTTTCTGCGCAATCAGCCGTTGTGTTAGATTATATAGATGTAACGATTTAGATGTTTATTAAGGTTTTTAATTTATTATCGTGGAATGACAGATACAACTGTAGATTCAGTGATGCAGCTTCAAAATGACGGTGGTTACGACTTCGACAAAATCCTGGTCAGTGTGAAAGGGCAGCCGCTTGGCACAGTGCAGGGCTTCTTGCTCAGGGCTAAGGATTACATCTACCCTGATGAGAAAGCCGCCGAAGCCAAGGAAATAAAGCCGTTAACCCATAAAGATAAACTATCTGGTTACGTGCAAACATCTGGACAGTTAGGTGGCGCGCTTGGTCTGGTTGCATCTGGCTTGCTTGAAGGTAATATCCCACGGGCGGCGCTCGGCAGTTTTAATGCGCTGAGAAGCAGCACCAAAATAATATCTGATTTTAACGCAAAATCGCGCGCAAGCTCGCACCGTAATGATCTGGTAGAGGGCGGAGTCGCCGCATCCGCGAATAGTATTGGTTTCTTGAATGTTCGCAGTCCCGAAGAGTTGCTTGCCGTTTCTATGGGCGTTACCGCGTGGGCAACGAAGTCAATTACATCTTTTCTGCACATGAAACGAGAGAAATCAAGCGACGATAAGCAGCAAGAAATCAATGAAAATAATGTGTTTTTCAAAAATCGCCGTGCCACAACTCCGGAATCTGCGCCGCAATCGCGCGTTGTCGGGTTAATACATCGAGGATTAGAAAAAATTAAAGACGTATCAATAGAGTCAACATGCTTTATTATGTCGCATGCGCCCCCTGTGATGATGACAACGCGGGCTGTCAGTTATTTAATGGACGGCATTAATAATGGCGACATGGCAATGGCAGGCGGCGGCGCGTCTTTTATAATCGGGGCGGGGCTAATGCTGTTTAAAGACCATGGCTCATACATGTCTGCGCGCGCAGAGCGACAGCAAAAAAGAGAAGCCAAGGGAGATTTAAAAAGTAAAATGACCACTGATTTTACTTCGGCGGAACAAGGCGAAGCTTTATGCGCGACACTGCGCTTTAAAGAATGCGGCGGGCAGTCCATCGAATGGAAAGTTAGCGTCGCGGATCAATCCTATGGTGCGCTTGTCGAGCACAGCAACAAAAGTTATAATAATTTTACGCCCGAGCAATCGTGAGTGTTTTAGCAAAAGGAAAAAACCATGAGTGACGACACAATGAAAGAAATGGATGGTAACCTTGGTATTATTACCCTTGTCTGCGGTGAGGTCGAGGGACAAAAGTTTTGGGCTTATGTTGATATTTTACCGAGCCAATATATGAAGTTTCTAGATGTACAAAAAGCTGGGGATCCTTATACGCTTACGGATTTCGGAAGTGTGCTTAAATACGGCGTTGATACGTATGAACCCCCAGAAGACACGATTGAAGAAATGAAACGCGAATATGGCATTGACCCTGATTTCCAAAAAAAATTAAAACATGACGTGGAAAGACAAGTTGCGCATATGCAGCATAAAATCTAAGAGGTCTCGATTTTTCTCTCCGATGTAACGATTATAAACCATTAGACGAATACAATTACACTGGGCGGCCTTTGTCGGTTTCAAAGGCACGTTTGAATATGTTGTTTAATCAATTTTTAAGGGGAATAAAATGTCTATTGCAAAGAAAACTTTGAATACACTTGTCGCCAGCGCTTTTTTCGCAACACTTTCTCTGGCTGCCACGCAATCTGCACAGGCGCATGACCCTGCCGCGCCTAAGGGTAAAGAAAAATGTTACGGCGTTGTTAAAGCCGGCATGAATGATTGCGGCGCATTGGATGGCGCACATAGCTGCGCGCGCCTTGCTAAGCTTGATAATAGCAGTAATGACTGGGCGTATGTGCCTAAAGGGCTCTGTCATAAATTAGTCGGCGGTAAACTGGCTGAAGAATCGAAAGCAGAAGCACAAGCTGAGTAAAAGCCCTGTGTTTTATTATCTATGTAACCATCATGAACCACCATGCGAATATAATTCTATGACGCGGCCTTTATCGATTTTAAAGGCCGCTTCGAAATCTTATTTAATGAATTTTTGAGGAGAATAAAATGTCTATTGCAAAGAAAACGCTAAATACACTAGTTGCGGGCGCTTTTGTCGCGACGCTTTCAATGGCGGCAGCGCATGATGCTGAAGCTGGCGCGTCTAAAGATAAAGAAAAATGTTATGGCGTTGTTAAAGCCGGCATGAATGATTGCGGCGCATTAGATGGCTCACATAGCTGCGCGAAAGAAGCTAAAGTTGACGGTGACAAAAACGAATGGGTGCTTGTCCCGAAAGGCCTTTGTCACAAATTAGTTGGCGGCCATATCGCAGAAAAAGCTGAAAAGGATGCGAAAGATTAAACCAATACCCCAAAGTAATATTAACGTAATGGGGGTTGGTTTGCGCCACCCCCATTATCGTGACATTGCAGGCTGCCCGCCATTAAGCGATGTCTCGTGGCTAGAAGTTCACCCTGAAAACTATTTCGGCGGCGGTATCAATTTCAAATTTCTAGAAAAAATCCGTAAAGATTACCCGATTAGTTTTCATGGTGTTGGCCTGTCCCTAGGGGCGGCGCAGCCCTTGGATGAACATCACCTATCTCAGTTAAAAGATCTGATCGCGCGCATTGAGCCCTTTCAGTTCTCGGATCATGCCTCATGGAGCGCAAGCGGCAATGCGCACTTAAATGACTTACTGCCATTATCCTATAGCGCAGAAAATCTTGATAATATCTGCCGCAATATTGATATGGCGCAAAGCTATTTAGGACAGAATATTTTAATAGAAAACCCTTCCACCTATATGAGCTTTAAAGATGACGAGATGCCAGAATGGGCATTTTTAAATGAAATTGTACGCCGCTGTGCTTGTCATTTGTTGCTTGATATTAATAATGTGCAGGTACAGGCGAATAATCACGGCTTTAGCGCGACAGATTACCTTGATAACATCAATTATAGCGCCGTGCGCGAAATCCACCTTGCTGGTTACACGGAAAAAACCATCGAAGGGCAAAGCGTGTTCATTGATACCCACGGCGAAGATGTCCATGATAATGTCTGGCAATTATTTGATTATATGATGGCGCGTCATGCGCCGGTCAAAACATTGATCGAGTGGGATAATGATATTCCTGCGCTGCCGACCTTATTAAGCGAAGCTGCAAAGGCGCAGTGCATTATAGATGCCCATCAGCACAAAGCGAGGGTAGAGCATGGCACCGCCTAGTGTAACCCCGCCTTATCACGCTCAAGCTTTGCAGCAAGACATTGCGCGTGCATTACTCCGCCCTGATGCGCCATATGCAGAAAGCCTTGATGCTGCGGTGAGGCAAAGTAAAATCAGCACAGGCGCGCGGCTTGAGATATATAAAAACAATGTGGTTGGCGGCTTGATTGAAGTGGTTTTAGCGCGCTACCCGACGATTATTCCCTTAGTCGGTGATGAATTTGCTCGCGCTATGGCGCGTGAATATGTGCTGAAAAACCCACCGCCATCCGCAAATATGAATGAGTATGCCGCGGATTACCCTGCGTTTATACGCGGCTTTACCCCTGCACAGAACGTTGCATTTTTGCCTGATATAGCGGTGTTGGAAGGGCTGGAACATCAAGCCTATTACGCACCGGATGGCGCTGTGTTGAATTTGGACAATGCTGCGAAACTTCTGCCACAAATCATGGCTGGGGCAGCAAAGCTTGATGTGCACCCGTCTTGCGGCTTCATGTGCAGTGCCTATCCGCTATTGTCTTTACAAAAATTTGCGCTTACGGATGACGCTGCTGTCCAAGACTTTGATTTGGATGCAGGCGGTCAACATATTATGGTATGGCGACTTGGCTTTCGTGTTGAATCTCTCGTTATTGACGCAGCGGCTTATGTGTTTTTTGGCACGCTACAAGAAACGCAAGATGTTAACCACGCGTTTGAAGCTGCAATTCAGTGTAATGCCACATTTGATTTTGAAACATTTTTGCAGAATATGATGATGCGCGATGCCTTTATCATTGGGTAGAACGCAATTTTAACAAAAGGAATTTACCGATGAAAAATTTAGCACAGGCAATCGATCAGAAGTTTGAGATGTTTAGAAACATATCAGAACGCTGGCTTGCGCCTCTGACGGTGCTGACTATTCGCTTTTATGTGGCGAGCATCTTTTTTAAGTCGGGTTTTGGTAAACTGCAAGATACGCTTAATGGCAACTTTTCTGATGTGTTGTTCTTGTTCACGGAAATTCATCCTGTACCGCTATTGCCGCCAGTTATTGCGGCTGTGCTTGGTATCGCGAATGAGGTTATATTTGGAGCGCTACTTGCCGTAGGACTGTTTGGCCGCTTGGCTGCATTTGTTTTGCTCTCCATGGCGCTTGTGATTCAGTTCGCTATCCCTGCCGAATATGGCATGGCAAACACACAGCATTACTACTGGATGATGTTGCTGGCTGTACCGCTCTTCTTTGGTGCGGGGAAGCTCTCAGGGGATCATTTTTTATTAAAATATATACGCGCTAAATAAATCAGGTTATGATTGCCAGAACATGTTTTCGACCAACTAACTAAGTGATGCGCCATTATGATGAATAAACTGCCTTATCTATTGTCTATCTTTATCATTATTATTTTGGACCAACTGTCCAAATGGTATGTGCTAGAAGAAATGCTTTTGAACAAGGCTTATGCACATAAAGTCCCGCGTGATTTTATAACGTGGATGACGGAGGTCAAAGCCGCTTATCTGCCTCCAGTATCGGTGAATGTCCTTGATGGCTATGTGAACTTTTCTATGGTTTGGAATCGCGGCGTTAGCTTTGGGCTGTTCCAACAATCAGGCGCAGGCGTATGGGGATTGGTTGGCGTTACTGGGGTTATTGTTCTTGGTTTGCTCGTTTGGTTTTTCAAAGCAGAGAATATGAACACACGCACAAGCTTAGTGCTTATTATCGGCGGCGCGCTGGGCAATATTATTGACCGCGCACGTTTTGGTTCTGTGATTGACTTTGTTGACGTGTATTTTGGTGAATGGCATTATCCAGCCTTTAATTTCGCCGATAGTTGTATTGTGATTGGTGTTCTGCTAATGCTACTCAATAGCTTTACCAGTGAGAAATCAGACAAAAGTTATTCGTTAAAGAAAAACAAATAGATATTAATTGCGGCAGCGTGTAATGAAATTAACGACATCTTCTAAATTAGCTTTATTAAGTGCATTATTAATTGTGACGGGCTGTGACACGCTACGTGAACAGATTGCTCCGCCACGCGCACCAGATGAATTTTCTGTGATGCGTCGTGCGCCGCTTGAGCGGCCGCCTGAAAGTTATGAGGATGTCGCGCAGTTACCGCTGCCTGTTATCGGCATGGCAAGACCGCAAGAGCTTGCGCCAATTAAAGAAGCAGAAAAAGCCCTTATGGGTGAAGTGGTAGAGCAAGTGCCAGGGCAAGATTCCGGCGCAGCTATTAATGAGCTGTTGAGCAAAGCTGGCGCAGACAATGCTGACCCGACTATTCGTTACACCATTGAAGCTGAGCACCAAAGCTTGCAAAAGAAAGAACAAGCGACATTTGGCCGATTAATTGGAAAAATGACCAATAAAAGCCCCGCGGCAAACGTCGTCGATGCAAAAGCTGAGTTTGAGCGATTACAAAAAAATCGTGCGGAAGGTAAGCTTGTCACAGATGGTGAAACGCCAACCGTGAAGTACGAATAGCACTCATCCTCTCAAAAATATATACATTTGGCGGCATGACTGCCTAGGGCAGAGCTCTTGTATAGATGTGTCATTTTATGTCTTGCGCATTTTTGTGCCTTTTAGTAGAATATAACTATCTTATGCCTGTTCTGGCATGTTTTCACCTTTTGCGTTTTGCGTTGTTATGAAGATTATCAAACTTAAATATGCCGCTTTTATAGCGCTGATTATGTTTTGTAGCGTATTTGCCCTGCAGGCAAAGGCACAAACAAGTCGTATATACCTTGCTGGTTATATGGGCTTAAACACGATGCCTGATAGCGATATTCAAGAAACGACCTCCAAGATCTCAGGAACATATAAAACCAATAACGCGATGAGTTTTTCGGGCGCTATTGGCCTGCGCCTTAACCGTCAAATTCGTTTCGAAGGCGAAATGAGCTACCGTAAAAATGATTTTTCTGAAATTGTCACGACCGGTGGCGAATACCCAACGGGCGGCGAGATTTCCAACATGTCATGGTTCTTAAATGGCTTTTATGATTTTGACCAGTTCAAATGGAAGGCAAAACCTTATTTATCTGCAGGTCTTGGTTTGATGCGCTTTAAAGGCTCTGTTGAACCATCAGGCGGTGCGCTGCAAAGCAGTGATGACGCTGCATATGCGCTTGGTTGGCAGCTTGGAGGTGGTTTGAAATATAGACTAAATCCCGGTCTTGCTTTAACAGGTGGTTACCGTTATTTAAGCGCGAGTGATTTTGGTATTGGCGTTTATAACGCAGATTACAATGCACATGAATTCAATGTCGGCATAGAATATGACCTCCACTGGAAAAAATAATCAGCTAAACTTGTTTAGACTTTTGGCGCGTAATCTTTAAAAGCTTGTGGTAATTCCGCTTGCTCCATCTCTGGCGCTTCTGACTGGTAATTATCAGCATCTAAAAACTCACCGTCAACAGAACTGATGAAAACAGCTTGTAATGATGCCTCAGGATCATTATTTATAGCCTCGCCAACATATTCGTAGCCTGGCGGAATAATGATGATTTCATTGTTTTTGCTCATGTTTGAGTCCCCGTTATTATTTTTTAAGATAACATCTCAATCTATGTCTCTTTACATAAATTGTCAAGTGTTGCGTTCCCATTAAGGGCGCAGCTGTTGTTTTTGCTGCGCATGTAGGGTGTTTTCGGCATCTAGGAAACGAACGATTTCTGAGCATTGCTTTAAGATTGATGGTGCAATTGCTGTACCAGTTTCCTGAGCTTTTAGTAAATAAGATGCGCCGATAAAGCTAAATAATGCGCCGTGGCTAGCAAAAGCATCTTTGATTAGCGTTGGCGAAAAGTGATGCTCAATAACGCCGCTTGCATCGTCCCCCGCAGAAAAGGCGTAATTATATTTCGGTGATAGGCCGACAATATTCCGCCATGTTGCGTCATCCATAGTGAACCATGTTAATTTGGTTTCAATCCATGCATTATTAGTGTTGCGATTATCGTTTAATATGGGGCCAGCAAAACATTCATGCCCGCCTGCGATGACACCATGTAATCTTTTTAAGAACTCAGGGTCGTTTTCTTCGACCTGCGCCATTTTAAGGCCGGTTTTAATTTGCTCTGCTATTTCTGCTTTGTGATGATCGCTGAGTGCAAGGCCATTGCGCCCTTGCATGCGGCGGTCATACTCGTCTTGTATAGCTTGCGGTAATTGACCTGCATATTTTGTGTTAAGCGCAATGGAGCCGCTGATCATCTCTTCAAATAATTCTTCTAATTGGGTTTCGATGACCGCATCTTTATCAAAGATATATTCACCGTTTGCGCCGCGTGCATATTTGGCAAAGCCGCCACATAAAGCAGGCGCGTCATTATCAAATTTGCGCAAAATGCCAATGACATGCAGCGCATCATCACCGTTTTCATCAGTTTTGATACGGATAATTCCATTATCAACCGCGTGGTTCGGCCCAAACTGACCAAGTACCCCGCGGCCATTTAGCCCTGTATTCATAAACGGGTTAATTGGGCGACCTGCATTGTTAAAGCTATATTTAAGCCCTGTATTACTCGCGCGACGGCCTTGGTGCCATGCTTCGCCCCCAGCCAAAGGAGTTTGCTCATCATCGGCATAAGGTGCCCCTAAAATGCTTTCATGGGTATAATCTGGTGGGTTTGCGGGGCTGCGCTGAATGCTATCCATGCGAAAATTCACCGCCAGCTGCGCCGTTTTATCAAGGTCAAATTGCTTTGCTGCTGTGATTAGCCGCGCCGCCAAATCCGTAATTGGGCTTTGCGGGGCGTTTTTTAAATCGCTCTCTAGCGTCTGTATTGCGTTTGGATATGTCATGTTTTGGTTTTACGCGATATTGGCGAAGGATGCAATATATTTTCATAACAAAGAGGAGGGGGTAAACAAAAGCTTGATGTTATGGTATAGTATTATAATAAGAATGAAAAAAGAAAGACTGATTATGAAGGCTGTTATTGCAATGCTGTTAATCTTAGGCATTTTCACGAGTTATGGGGCATACACCCTAATGAAAAATCAAGAATTTGGTGCGCCAACAGCTACGCGCGGCGGTGCGGCAGGAGCAACGGTTAGCGCGCAGCAAGACCCCGAAGGCTTTCGAACAACACTTTATATCGTTGCCGGCTTCGCTGTTCTTTGTTTTGCTGGCGCAGGTTTTCTTGTGCTTAGAGAGCGCAAGCAAAAGAGCGATGGCGAAGTGAACGGCATTTAGCGTCAAGGTTTGGCGTGCTATGTATTTTTTTGTTTACGCTTTGCCTTAAAGAAATCACGTATTACAGCGCCGCATTCATCAGCAAAGTGACCTGAAATGACTTCGGGTTTATGGTGTAGTGCGGACTTGCTATATAAATTTGGCCCATCTAATACGCTTAGACCGCCGCTTTTTGCATCATCTGCGCCATAAATAACGCGGCTAATACGGGCAAACGATATGGCGGAAGCGCACATCGGGCAGGGTTCTAACGTGACATATAAATCATGGTCAGGAATGCGCTGCGCCCCGACTTTTTTTGCGAGCGCACGAATGGCGTTTATTTCGGCGTGGGCGGTCGGGTCGCAATCCATCCTCGTTGTGTTAAAGCCACGCGCGACGATTTCGCCGCTGGTTTTATTGACCAAAACAGCGCCTATTGGCACCTCATCCGCAGTGGCTGCTTTATTTGCCTCTTCCAATGCGGCCTGCATATATGCTACATGTTCTTCACTCATAAATTAGGTTGTAGCGAAAATGAACGAAAAAAGCAAAACAGAACGTATAAATAAATATATTGCCGCCGCGGGTGTATGCTCGCGCCGTGAAGCGGAGCGCTTAATTACAGCAGGGCGCGTGCGCGTGAACGGAGACGTTCTAAAAGAACTGGGCTATAAAGTCAGTCCCGAGGACCGCGTTGAAGTCGATGGTACGCCGATTAAAGTGAAAAAAGGTCTGCGCGTTTTTGTTTATCACAAACCTGCTGGTCAAGTGACAACCAACCGCGATGAAAAAGGCCGTGAGACTGTTTTTGATGGTTTGCCAGCAGAATTGCCGCGCGTCGTTAGCGTTGGCCGTCTTGATATGAATACAGAAGGTTTACTGATTTTCACTACGAGCGGCGAACTTGCCCGCGCTTTGGAGCTGCCATCAAAAGGTTGGGTGCGTCAGTACCGCGCCCGCGTTCATGGCCGTGTCAGCAATGATAAAATCGCAAGGCTCGCCAAAGGCATCACCTATGAAGGCGTAAGATATGGTTCAATTGAAGCCAGCGTTGATACGACAAGCGGTTCGAATACGTGGCTGACTATGAAGCTCACCGAAGGCAAGAACCGCGAAATCCGCAATGTGATGGAGGCGCTTGATCTTCAAGTTAGCCGCTTGATCCGCACCGCTTATGGGCCATTTCAATTGGGACAAATGGAACGCGGCGCAGTCAAAGAAATCACAGGGCGCGTTTTAAGAGACATGCTACCAAAAGAATTTTCGGACCAATTATAAGACATAACATCATAAAGGGCTAAATCTATGCGCATTACTGGCGGCACACTGGGCGGACGTAAGCTTTCACCGCCAAAAGGCAAAGACATACGCCCAACATCTGACCGTTTGCGTCTGGCGATTTTTAACATGTTAGAATCGCGCCTAGATTTCAATGATATTTGCGCCGCCGACATGTTTTGTGGCACAGGCGCTTTGGGCATTGAAGTCCTTTCACGCGGCGCACCTTATTGTTATTTTTGGGATCAAGACCCTCGTTCTGTCAGTCTGAGCAAAGATAATTTGTCTACGTTGAATATCGAAAGTGCGCGTTTTCAAGCTAAAATCGGCAACTCGGCAAAACTGATGGCGTATAGCGCCGCTTCGCCAAAGCTTGATTTAGTCTTTCTTGACCCTCCTTATAAGAGAGGGCTGATTTTACCTTGCGTCGAAGGGTTGATTAATGGCAACTGGCTGAATAAAACCGCGTGGCTCGTGGTTGAAAGTGAAAAGGGCGGCCTGCCTGATTTAAGCCACATCACTGCGATATCGGAAGAACGTATCAAAAGCTATGGTGACACGGATCTCGGCCTTTATCTTTATCAAGGCTAATAGATTTGCTTTTTATGCCTGTTTTGCGTATAAACGGACAAGTAATATTAAGAAAGACACGCCATGCATGCCCGACAAGAAATGACCGAAAATATGCAAGATAACCCAGACTTTCAAAATGGACTTCAGGTCCTCAAAGAAGAAATTGCGGGCCTACAGGCACTTGCCGGTAGCCTAGATGAACAATTTGTTCTCGCTGTTGATGCGATTGACAAAATGCGCACCAGCCGCACGGGGCGTTTAATTGTTGCAGGCATTGGCAAAAGCGGCCATGTCGGGCGCAAAATGGCGGCGACAATGTCATCCACAGGTACGCCGTCATATTATGTGCATCCGGGCGAGGCCTCTCATGGTGACCTTGGCATGGTCACGGAACATGATGTTGTACTGATGCTTTCAAACTCAGGCGAGAACCCTGAGCTTTCTGACCTTATTCACTATACACGCCGTTTCGGCATTACGCTGATTGCAATGACATCAAACGCAGACAGCACATTGGGGCAACATGCGGATATCAAATTAGCCTATCCAAAATTAAAAGAAGCTTGCCCGAATAATATGGCGCCGACCACATCAACCACCATGATGATGGCTTATGGTGATGCTTTGGCAGTTACGCTGTTAAAGCGTAGCGGCCTGACAAAAGAACAGTTTAAAGTTTTCCATCCAGGCGGTAAATTAGGTAAGCAGCTTTTGAAAGTGTCTGACCTTATGTATCAAGGCGATGACCTGCCGTTGATGGATGTCGACAGCACAATGGATCAAGCGATCTTGATGATGACAGAAAAGAACTTGGGCTCTGTGCTCTGTACCGATGATGACGGCAAATTACTCGGCATATTGACGGATGGTGATTTAAAACGCCATATGGGGCCAGATTTACTCACTCGTCGTCTTGGCGACCTTATTTCCCAAGGGCCAAAACAGATTAGCGCAAATGCCTTAGCGGCAGAGGCGATGGATATCATGCTCAACAAACAAGCTGGCGTTATTACATCCTTAGTGGTGCTTGATGATGCGGGGCGTCTGCAAGGCCTTATTCGCTTGCAGGAATGTTTACAGGCGGGCTTAGCTTAAATCACCATGACTGACGATCAAGACGATCTATTTGCGAAACTCAATAATCAGCCGCCGAAAAAAGCGGATGAAGAACGCATTATTGCGCCAGATTTAAATACACCCGAGTTAAGCGCAGCAGAATTAGCAGCTAAAGACATCCATATCCCTGAAGCCCCCCTTGCGCCGCCACAGAAAAAAGAATTATTAGACGGCAAGTATATGCGCCGCCCCGCCACGGTGCGTATTGGCCAGCGGCGTAATAAATTCTACACAAAATTTGTCCGTTCAATGCGCGTTGTTTTGCCATTAATCGCGATGGGGGTTGTTGTGGTTCTGATTGTACTATCAGGCGACAATGCTGATATTATTAAAACCCTGCCGCAAAAAGATGAAGTCGTTAAACAAACGTCCATTGGTAAAAATGAATTGTTAGAGCCGCGTTTTGATACTAGTGACAAAGAAGGTCGCCCTTACGCGATTACCGCCGCACGCGCCTTTCAGACGATGGAGAGCTCTGACATTATATATCTAGAGAAGCCTGTGGCGGATTCTACAATGAAAGACGGTACATGGGTCGCGTTAGAAGGCGTTGCCGGTACATACAATCAGATTAAACAGACATTGCTGTTAGAGGGCAACGTCAAGCTCTACCACGATGCTGGTTATACATTGCTAACCGATGTGTTGAATATCGACCTAGAAACAAATATTGCACGTTCAGAAGTTGACGTATCTGCGCATGGGCCAATAGGAACGTTAGAATCCAAAGGCATGGTTGCTGATGGCGTGAAAAATATATTGATATTTAAGGGGCCTGCAAAAGTAGTGCTTCACAATATGGACAGCATGTTGGAATGATTTAAGGGCAAGCGCCCAAAGAGGATATTTTGATGACCGTAAGAACACATTTATCTACCGTTTTATGCCTGAGCCTTTTGGCGCTGGGCACAGCCATGCCTTTAGCGCATGCACAAAATAAAGATAGCAGCCAGCCGCTAGAGATCAGCGCTGATGGGGCTTTAGAATGGCACCGCGATAAGCAGCTATATATTGCAAATGGCGCAGCAAGTGCGACGCAGGGCGCGACAACGATTAAAGCGCGCGTGCTCGAAGCCTATTACCGTGAACCTAAAGCAGGCGGTATGGAAATTTGGAAAATCATAGCGAAAGATAATGTTGAAATTCGCTCTGAAAATGGCAATGCTTACGGAGATCACGCGATATATAACCTTGATGAATCCATAGCAATCATGACGGGCAAAGATTTAAGAATGCTTTCAGACGACCAATCCCTTACGGCAAATGAGCGCTTTGAATATTACACAGCTGACAACAAGCTGGTTGCGATCGGCAATGCTGTGATTACGCGCCCAACAGAAACGCTTGAGAGTGATACGGTCACGGCTTGGTTTAAAGATGGCGATGCATCGCGTGAACTTTGGCGCGCTGAGGTTGACGGCAACGTCCATATTAAAACAGCGCAAGAAAGCATAACTGGCGACAAAGGTGAATACCGAAAAGAAGACAATAAAGCCGAAATTATCGGCAATGTCGTTATTCGCCGTGGTCAGAACATTTTAGAAGGCACCCGTGCCGAGCTTGATTTACTGACGAATGTAAGCAAAGTTTATGGCGGCAAAGCTGCGAGTGGCGCGCTTAAAGGCGATGGCCGCGTCCGTGGGACATTCTTCCCTGAGAGTAAAAACAAATAATGCGCATAATGGTGCTGCTTTTGATGTTGTCATCATGCTGCGCTGTGAAAAAAGCTTGTCCTCGCGATGATTATGCAATATAAAACCCCCTTAAAGAAAATAAAATTTGCATAAGCATATATGAAGAACGGGGATTTTCTGTACAATGACAGAAAAGGCGACGAACCAAAAACCAGATGATAAAGCACCGGCTGTAAAAAAGTGGAGCCTTAAGAAGAAATTCGCTATGTTTGCGAGCCCTTTTGTTGTGGTTGGCGCGCTGAGTGGGTATCTCGCCCATAACGAACATGAAAACTCCCGTTTACAATCTGACTTTTTCGGCGCATTAGCGGATCAATCATACCACCATTTAAGCGAGAATTTAACCGCGCCTGCTGTCCTCCCGCCGACAGGTCCTTATGATGAACGCCTTGGCTACACAAAGTTTGATGCGATATCTGAAAGCTTGGAAAGCAAGGGCTATGTTCTTGTCAGTAAAGCAACAGGGCAAGCCGCAAAATGGCAAGGGCCAGATTTCCTGCCGCACGTGCCGCTCTTCCCGCTATATGATGAAAAAAACCAAGCAGGGCTCGGTATTACTGATAGCAACCAAAGCGCACTCCATAACGCAGGCTACCCCAATGCGGTCTATGCTAATTTTGCGGAAATACCGCCGCTTGTCGTCAAAAGCCTACTTTATGTCGAAAATCGTGAGCAGCTTGAAGAAAATATTACAGATACGCGCAATTACGCGATTGAATGGGACCGTAAAATATATGCGGTACTGCAGCAGGTTTATGAGAAAATCGGGCTAAGCGGCGATGGTTCTGGTGGTTCAACCCTAGCGGAACAGCTTGAAAAATTACGCCACTCTAAAGGCGGACATACCAATGGTATGCTTGATAAAGCAACGCAGGTCTTTACCGCGTCAGCCCGTGCTTATTCTAAGGATCGTGACAGCACGATGCAAACGCGTCAGTCCGCTGTGGCAAATTATATTAATGCAGTGCTGCTTTCTGGTTATCGTGGCTTTGGTGAGGTCATCGGTATGGCAGACGGCCTCGCGGTCTGGTTCGGTACAGATGTTGATGATTTTAACCGTATCATGACGCTCAATGAAGATTGGCTCAGCGAAGATGAATGGGCTGTTAAAGCGCAATATTACCGTCAAACATTAGCGCTCATTATGGCCGTGCAGCAACCAACAACATTTTTAAGAAAAGACCGTAAGGCCTTGGATGCACGAATTAACCGCTATTTACCAAGCTTTGCCCGCGCGGGCATTATTTCAGATCAACTCAAAGAGCATGCCTTAACCAGAGGGTTAGACTGGGCGGCTAAAATTAACCCTGATTTGTTACCTGAAGACCCTGAAAAATCAATTAACTTAGTGCGTGTAAACCTTATGCAGGCAATGGGCTTGCCAAGTATGCATGACTTTGACCGTATGGATATCAGCGCGACAAGCACGATTGATTACCGTGCGACGCAAATCGTCAATACAGCGCTCAAAGACCTCGGTAATCCTTATAGTGAAAAGGGCGCTGCCATTATTGGTGACCATATGGCGCATCTTGATACGGCGCATAGTATTCAATACAGCTTCACCCTGTATGAACGCGAAGGTGAGATGAACCATGTCCGCGTCCAGACAGATAATTTCGAAGGTGAGTTTAACCTCAACGAAGATTCGATGTTGGAGCTCGGCTCAACAGCTAAGTTTAGAACGCTGATTACTTATTTAGAATATACGCTAGATGCTTATAAGGCGTTGGCGCCGCTCTCTCAAGAACAGCGCCCAGAGCTCTCTGCGCGTCAAAGCGAAGAGGACGGCATTACGCGCTTTGTCTTGGATTATTTGCAGACCGCAGAGGGCGAAACAACGCAGCGGACAATGTTAGTTGCCGCGATGGAACGTGTGTATTCAGCAAGTAACCGTGAGCGCTTCTTCACTGGCGGCGGCCTACATAGGTTTAATAACTTCATGACCAATGATAACTGGCGTGATGTGTCGGTGAAGCAAGCTTTTGAAGATTCAATCAACTTGCCATTTATTCGGATGATGGAAGATATTGTGCAATACGCGATCCATAATAAACTGGATGTGGATCTTAGTATTTATGATGAGCCTGAACACCCGCTACGCAAAAAATATTTAGACCGTTATATTTTGCATGATGCGGTTCAGCATTTTTCAAAGCTATATAAAGAATATGATGGCAAAAACCGCAGCGAGACCATCGAGCATGTTTTTGCGAGCCTACGTACAGATACGCCGCCTGCACATATCGCGGCGCTGCACCGTTATATTAAGCCAGAGGCTAGTTTGGCTGAGTTTTCAGTCTTTCTCAGTGCGAATACAGGCGACAGCCATCAACATTTATTAACTGAGGGCGCGTTTGAATCGCTCTTCCGCCGTTATGCGCAAAATGCTTATGACCTTAATGACCGCGCATATATTACAGATGTTCATCCGATTGAAATATGGCTCGCGGCGCAGCTCGTGAAAAACCCTGATGCAAGCTATAAAGAGCTACGCGCAGGCGCCGTTCGTATGGCGCCGGATATTTATAAATGGCTTGAAAAATCAGATAATAAAGCCTTGAAGTCACGCCATGTCTTCACGATGCTAGAACAAGATGCCTTTGATGTCATTCATGCGAACTGGGCAGAAAAAGGCTTTCCGTTTAGACGCTTAATTCCATCCTTTGCGACTTCAATCGGCGTGTCTGGTGACACGCCAAACGCGCTCGCGACATTAATGGGCATTGTCGTCAATAGCGGTAAAGCGATGCCAAATGCGGAGTTCACGGATATCACGCTTGGTAAAGATACGCCGTATGAAAAAAACTTTGTCTATGCGCCGAAAAATGAGATGTTGGTGATGAATCAGAATATTGCCGCAATTGTTAAAGATAACCTTGAAAACATTGTCCAAAACGGCACGGCGCGGCGCACAAAAAATGCGATTAAATTCAGCAATGGTGTGAAATGGGCGATAGGCGGCAAGACGGGCACTGGCGATAACCGTATTGAAACGCATGACCGTCTTGGTAATGTCACATTATCAACCGTACGTAACCGCACGGCGACGTTCGTCTTTACCTTTGGAGATAAATATTATGGTTCAATGGTCGCTTATGCAGCAGGTGAACAAGCGGCAAGCGAAGAGTTTACAAGCTCGCTCCCTGTGAAAGCATTCTCTCTGATCGTCAAAGATTTGACACCGATTTTCGAAGAAAAACATAAAGCTGAAATTTTTGCACCGGTGCCTGTGGAGATGGAAAAAATAGTTAAACCAGAACCAGAACCAGAACCAGAAGAGCTAGAGCACGCGCACGAAGAACAAGCAGAGCCAGTAGTGGAGCAGCCTGTGCAAATGCACCCTGTATTGGAATTACCTGTGTTTGATCCGCCTGTTATAACCCCGCCGGTTTTTGCGCCGCCAGTCTATCCTCCATCCGTTTAAGGGGCTTGTGCCTTAAACTAGGTCGTTATTATCGATGGGCTTGTTTTTTGCCGCAGGTAAAAGGTCAAAGGCGGCGCTGGCTAGGCTCGATTTTTTCTTACCATGATTGCCCTGTGCTACTTTTTCTTGCAGCTCGGCAATGTCTTTTTTTAATGCTTTAATCTCTTTACTTTGCACGCGCGTTTTATGGCGCAGCGGCGCAGTATTAAGCCAATTAATCAGCGCCCCCCAAAGAAAACCGATAAAGACAAACAAGATAATCGGCACAAATAAAGGCAGCTCTATATTTTTATAAAGCGGCTCTAAATGAATCATGATTTTTTGTGAATGCAACGCCGAAAAACCGACGATAACAATAATAAAGGGCAGTGTTAAAACCCAGCGGAATAAGAATGACATGCGGATAAACCCATTTTGGAATGATGGCGTTAAAAGTGATTATTCGCCGTTAAGACGATCTTTTAATGCTTTACCTGTTTTAAAGAAAGGCATGTTTTTAGGCTCAACCTTAACAGCTTCGCCTGTACGTGGGTTGCGACCTGTGCGCGCTTCACGGCTTTTAACTGAAAACGCACCAAAGCCACGCAACTCAACACGGTCGCCACGGCACAAGGCATCAGTGACTTCATCAAAAAAGGTCTCAACAATTTTTTCGATGTCACGCAAATAAAGTTGCGGATTTTTATCAGCTAATTTTTGAATGAGTTCTGATTTTGTCATGTGTATCTTTCGCTTTCACATTATGAGTTTTTCTCGCTTACGCAGCGTAGTTTTGTAGAGTTAGAAAAAAAACTTATATATATAGGATGCCTTATTATGGGGTGCTGCGTCAAGCATTTGATGTAAAATGCATTTTTCTTTTTTATCTTAGCGCACGCTACGGTTATTCTTTTCTGAACAAATCAACGCACAGACGATAAAAGCCATTGCTTGGCATGTTAACATGCATAATAGTGAGGGCTATAGAGTAAGTGTAATCTCCGAAAAAATAAAAAGGTGTGAAATGGCGAAAGTATTAATTAGCGATAAGATGAACCCATTAGCGGCAGAGATTTTTGCGCAAAAAGGTGTGGATGTTGATGTAAAAACAGGTCTAACGCCTGATGATCTTGTGAAAATCATTGGCGAATATGACGGTCTTGCTGTGCGTTCATCCACTAAAGTCACGCCTGAGATTTTAGCCGCTGCGACTAAGCTTAAAGTCATAGGTCGTGCAGGTATTGGCGTTGATAATATTGACGTTAAAGCCGCCACTGAAAAAGGCGTTGTCGTCATGAACACGCCGTTTGGCAATTCCATCACCACCGCAGAACATGCCGTGGCGATGATGTTTTCTTTGGCGCGCCAAATCCCGCAGGCCAATGAAAGCACTCATGGCGGTAAATGGGAAAAATCAAAATTTATGGGTGTTGAGCTTACAGGCAAGACCGTTGGCGTTATTGGGTGCGGCAATATTGGCGCGATTGTCGCTGCGCGTGGGATTGGCCTAAAAATGCGTGTCATTGCCTTTGACCCCTTCTTAACGTCAGAGCGCGCTAAGGAAATGGGAATTGAAAAAGTTGAACTTGATGCGCTGTATAGCCGTGCGGATTTTATCACTATTCATGTGCCGAAAAATGAGCACACTCTGCACATGATTAACCAAGAAACACTGGCGAAAATGAAAGACGGCGTACGGATTATTAACTGCGCGCGCGGCGGCATTATTGTCGAAGCAGACCTGAAATTAGCGCTGGAAAGCGGCAAAGTCGCAGGCGCTGCTTTGGACGTTTTTGAAACTGAGCCAGCCACAGAAAATGTATTATTCGGCATGGATAACGTGATTTGTACGCCGCATTTAGGGGCATCAACCAGCGAAGCGCAGGTCAATGTCGCGGTGCAGGTTGCCGAACAGCTCTCTGATTTCTTAGTTGATGGCGCGGTTAATAACGCACTTAACATGGCGCCGATCTCAGCCGAAGATGCGCCAAAACTAAACCCTTATTTGAGGCTCGCTGAGCAAATGGGTAGCTTCGCAGGGCAAATATCAGAACATGCGATTACAAAAATTGAAGTTGAATACCAAGGTATGGTCAGCGCCCTCAACACCCGCCCGATTAGTGATGCGCTTTTTGCTGCGATTCTAAAAACATTCCGCGATGAAATTAACATGGTGAACGTCCGCAGCATGTTAAAAGAGATGAAAATCTCCATCAGTGAAGGCACAAGCGATGATTGCGAAGAGTTTCTAACCGCGATAGAGCTGACCATCCACACCGAAACGAATGTGCGCAGCATCACAGGAACCCTGTTTGCAGGCAAAGATCCACGGATTGTTGATATTGAAGGGGTGCCGATTGAAGCCGCGCTCAGTGACCATATGCTGTTTATCCGCAATGATGATGTCCCCGGCTTAATCGGCGGCGTTGGGACCGTATTGGCAGATGCAGGGATTAATATTGCAGATTTCCGCCTTGGCCGTAAGACTGATAAGGCGCAGGCATTAGCGCTGATATCCATAGATGGGCAGCTCAGCGACGATGTGTTTAAGCAGGTATCCGCGCTGTCGCAAGTACGTCTTGCGAAAAGCTTGTCTTTCGTATAATTTACGCTACATATCTATAACGTTTAAAGTACACCGCAAGACATTGAAGGACATCTAATGGCAGAACATTCACCTTTTGATTCATCAAATTGGCATGCAACAACAATTGTCGCCGTCCGTAAGGGCGATGAAGTTGTGGTCGCAGGTGATGGTCAGGTTTCATTTGGCCAGACTGTTTTGAAATCAAATGCGCGCAAAGTTCGCCGCCTTGGCCGCGACAGTGATATTATCACAGGCTTTGCTGGCGCAACGGCAGATGCTTTTACTCTGTTTGAACGTTTAGAAGCCAAATTAGAAGCGCATCCTGGACAGTTAACCCGTGCCTGCGTTGAGCTTGCCAAAGACTGGCGTACAGATAAATATCTGCGCAAACTAGAGGCGATGATGCTTGTCTGCGATAAAGACACGTCACTTATTCTCACTGGTAATGGCGACGTTGTTGAACCAGAAGACGGCGTGATGGCAATTGGCTCTGGCGGTAATTACGCTTTAGCAGCCGCGCGCGCGCTAATGGACCGCAAAGATATGAGCGCCGAAGATATTGCCCGCCGCGCCATGGAAATTGCCGGTGATATTTGTGTATATACAAATAAAAACATCGTCATGGAAAAACTTTAAGCGGCTATTTTAAACGCTAAAATTACAAAAAAGAAATCATAGGATATAAAGCATATGAGTGCTGTAAAAGAAAACTTAGTTGATATTCCCTCTTTCGCGCCGCGCGAAACAGTCGAAGAATTAAACCGTTTTATCATTGGACAGGACGATGCAAAACGCGCCGTATCTATCGCGCTCCGCAATCGATGGCGCCGCCACCGCCTTGACGCGGATATGCAAGAAGAAGTCTACCCCAAAAACATATTGATGATTGGCCCGACAGGCGTTGGTAAAACTGAGATTGCTCGCCGCCTTGCAAAGCTTGCTTATGCGCCGTTTATTAAAGTTGAAGCGACTAAATTCACAGAAGTGGGTTATGTCGGTAAAGACGTAGAGTCAATCGTACGTGATTTGGTCGAGGTTGCCATTCATATGACGCGCGACAAAATGCGCCAAACCGTCACTGCAAAGGCCGAAGCCAATGCGGAAGAACGCGTTTTAGATGCGCTTGTCGGCACGTCCGCGAGCGCCGCCACGCGTGAGAGCTTCCGCGAGCGCCTGCGCGAAGGCAATTTGAATGACCGTGAAATTGAAATCGAAGTCGCCGACGTGCAAAGCAACGCCCTGCCATCATTTGAAGTCCCCGGCATGCCAGGCGCATCAATGAGTATGATGAATATGAGCGATATGTTCGGTAAAGCTTTCGGTCAGCAAACCAAGAAGAAAAAGCTGCGCGTTGATGAAAGCTATGAAATTTTAATTACTGAGGAATCAGACAAATTATTAGAGGAAGATACGGTCACCGCAACCGCATTGGAATTAGTGCAGCAAAACGGCATCGTCTTTATTGATGAAGTTGATAAAATTGCCACGCGCCAAGAATCGCGCGGCGGTGACGTTAGTCGTGAAGGTGTACAGCGTGACTTGCTGCCATTAATTGAAGGCACATCAGTTGCGACAAAACACGGCACAGTAAAAACCGATCATATTCTGTTTATCGCCTCGGGCGCATTCCACGCGGCAAAGCCATCAGATTTGCTTGCCGAATTACAAGGGCGCTTACCGATCCGTGTTGAGTTAAAAGCCCTGACCGAAGAAGATTTTAAGCGTATTCTTACTGAAACAGATGCGTGCCTTATTAAACAGTATAAAGCGTTGATCGCGACAGAAGATGTGACGTTAGAATTTGACGAAGGCGCAGTCAATGAAATTGCCCGCCTGTCGTTTGAGCTTAATGAGACGATCGAAAATATTGGTGCGCGCCGACTGCTAACTGTCATGGAAAAACTTCTTGAAGAAATTAGCTTCAGTGCGTCAGAGCGCGGCGGCGAAACGATAAACATTACGGCTGAGTTTGTTAAAGAAAATGTTTCAGAGCTTGCGGAGAATACTGACCTAAGTAAGTTTATTTTATAGCACGAAACGCTTTATTTTTTATAAAGCGTTTTAATCTCGCTATTCACGGATTCCATCTCGAGCGAAGTTGCCGCGCCATCTTTATAGTAGAGCGTATCAAGGCTTGTTTTCAAAGTCTGTCCGTACCACGGCGCTTTATAATACCAAAAGGGATTGCCTGTACGGTCTAGAAAAGCAATATAGGCAATCTCGCCCGTAAGCATATTGTACTTTACGTCATCTTCGAGTGAGATTTCGTCTTTTGATGCTTGCTTTGCGCGAATATGCAACGTGTAACCAATAAAGGGTTCTTGGTCAAAAGAGTGCATGAACTGGCTGACTTGGTCTGCCGTGAGGTCAATCTCATGAAAGGTTTCAATAGCAGCCGGAATAACCATGAAGTTTAACTGTTGGTAGGTCGTCTTTTGGAAAAAATCAGCGCTAAATGCAGGGAATACAAAAAGACGTTCCCCTGTCGGCCCCTGTTTGGCGGTGAAATCAACAAAGTCTTGGATGATGATATATTGCGATTCTGGGCGTGTTTCGCCCAGTAGCTTTTGTAGGCGGATTATTTCTTTTTGTCCTGCATTAGGGTCAGCATTGGCACTTAAATTATAAACCGCAAGTTCGGATATGTTGGGTGCGGTTTGTGCAATGTGAAAGTAACTAAAGGCGATATGTTCTGCGCTGGAAGCGGGAATACGATAAAGCTGTTCATCTTGAGCTTGCGCATGATGAACAGAGGAAAATAAAAAATTAAAGCTAACAATAAAAACGAATATGTAGCGTATAATAAATGAAGAGATAAGGTTTTTCATAGAAGTATTTTAAAATCGAAGAATTAAAACGAGATTAATTTTAGCATGAAAAAAGATAAAAACAAAAATAAAAACACGTCAGCCGAAGACAAAAAACTGTGGTCCTTTATGACGCAAGATGTCACGCCGCTTAAAGGGCGTGTCGAAAATATAGACGCTACGGATGATGACCCACACGCTCAGTTAGATAAAGAAGATATCTATAATAATGTTGCGCCGCGCATCGAACCCGCACGCCCTCAACGTATAAAGGCACCTGCACCGCAGGCAAGCCTGCACCATGACTTATATAACCACGCTGATGTTGACCGGCGCAGTTTCGATAAGTTCAGAAAAGGTCAGATGCCAATTGAAGCAAGCCTTGACCTGCACGGCTATAACCAGCAACAAGCCTATGAAAAAGTGACGCAGTTTATTGCGCGTAATGCCGCTATGGGGCTACGATGCGTGATGATTATTACAGGGAAGGGGCGAAAAGACGCGGATGGCACATATCAAGAGGTCGGCATTTTAAAAAAATCTCTGCCGCAATGGCTAGAGCAAGTGGATTTAAAGAGTAAAATTTTGAAAGTCCAACAAGCGCAGCGTTTTCATGGTGGAAGCGGCGCGTATTATATTTTGCTAAAGCGCCAAAAATAATATCAAAAAATAAGAAGTCTATTCGTTATATTGCGGTTTGTCGTGATGGTAACTGTTGTCGAACACCTCGCCCTGCGATGACTTTTGTGCTTGGTGGTAGGCGCTATAGGCTTCGTTTTGTGTAACTTTATCTAAAACTAAGCCCGGTAAATCACGGCCTGTTTCTTCTTCGGATATAATATTTGCCATACTTGTCGCGCCGCCTAAGATGCCGCCAAAGACGCTGCCACCAATGACCCGCCCTGCAGGGTTGATTTCATCGCCGGTAATGCCGCGATATAATGGGCCGATAAGCGGTAGATGGTGCAGTGGGTTCACCATATCAATCATGTCACCAACGCCAAAAGCTTGTTCCTTTGGTACAGACTTTAACATGTATCCTTTAAAAGACTGCACATAAGGCGAGTGCGCCTCGTCGTTAGAGCCTTGCGCGGCTTCACTTAAACGGAAAACGCTATCTTCACGCGCGGATTGTGAACTGCGCCACTCAGGGGCAGAACCAGCCATGCGGTCGTTTTTTTGACGCATAAATAAGGCCTGCTCATCGCTGCGGCTCTGCGTACGCCCTGAAGCGTTATTTGCTGTGTTTTGAAAACTGTTATTGATATCCATTATCTTCCTTCATCAATATTTTATGCTGCCCTGCTATTATATATTCAAGATTCGTGCCAACGGTGCCGTTTTTTAATAAAACCAGTGAATACAGTGAATTAGCTTTATAAATGCGCATGGGGGTGTTAAAGCTTATAGGTAGGAAACGCCAGATATGCGCGCTTTAGCGCAGGGCATAGGTAAAATTAACCCATAGAGACACATGAAAAAATCAATCGCTATATATTGCAATGATGAAGTGATTTCCGCTGTATTACGTGACGCTATTACCGCTATCGCTGACGCTCTGTCGATTGATCTTGATATTCATGATGGCGGCGGCGGTGATATTATATTATGTGCCGCGCCATATGATTATGCCGCCGCTGCGGCCTATGCCGAGACACACAAATTGAGCTTCTTTCTTTATTGGGGCGCGGTAGAGAGCGGCCAAGAAGACATCTTTGATTATAAATTTAGGTCACCTTTACGGGTCGGGTCTTTAATGGATCGTCTGTCGTCTTTATTGCAGGGGAAATCTAATGGTCAAGTGCAGCGCGTCCTTGATATAAAGGACTGGGATATCTTTTTCCCCGAAAGCATGCTGAAAGCGAAAGGTGACGCGCGTGAAGTGGAGTTAACCGATAGGGAAGGGCAAATCTTACGCGCCCTTTATTTGGCTGCGGGCGAAGGCATTGCGCGCCAAGAGCTGCTTGATCATGTTTGGGATTATCATCAAGACGTGGAAACCCACACCCTCGAAACCCATATATACAGGCTGCGCCAAAAATTAGAGCAAGATCCGTCTGCGCCAGAGATCCTTGTGACATCTGACGCGGGTTATGTTTTAAAACGATAAAAGTATTCGCGCTTATGTGTCTTTGGTGGACGGTGCATTGCGCGGCAGCGCAATAGTGATGGTCGTGCCGTAGCCAAGTTCAGTGTCTATGCGTACTTCGCCGCCATGCAGCTCGGTGATGTTTTTCACCAATGTTAGGCCTAGGCCTGCGCCGCGTGTATCGTTATTACTGACCATCAAGTCATCGCTGGCATTACCGCGTTCAAATGGTTTGAAAATACGCTCAACTTCGGCCTGTCCAATGCCGCCGCCTGTGTCCGACACATAAAGCAAGACGTTATCTTTTTCGCGTTTTGCGCCAAGAATAATCTCGCCGCCTTTGGACGTGTGTTCAAGCGCGTTACGCATCAAGTTCAATAAAACCTGTTTGATCCGGCCAGAATCAATCATCGCTTTGCCAATGTTGCTTGGACATTTAAGCTCGAGGCGAATATTTTCTTTCATCGCCCAATCGATCGTCAGGCCATGAAGATTCGCCAGCAGATCCTTTACAGGTTCTTCATGTAAGCTAAGTTCAAGGTAGCCCGCTTCAATCGTCGAGAGATCAAGAATATCATCAATCAGCGTTTTAAGGCGCTGACCAGATACTTCCATATCACCAGTATATTCTTTTTGTTTGTCATTTAATGTGCCGAAATATTCGTTTTTCAGCATATCATTAAAGCCAATCATCGCATTGAGCGGCGTCCGGAGCTGATAAGACACATTGGCTAGGAAGTCGACCTTTAGCTGTTCGGCGGTCTGCAGCGCAGCGTTTTTCTCTTTCAATGCCTTTTCCGCCAAAGCGCGGTCAGTAACGTCGGTAAAGGTCACAAGTGCGCCGCCATCAGGCAGCTGTGTCGCGGCGCAATACAGCGCTGTGTTATTATTACGATAAATCTCGCGTGATAATTGTTCGCGGTTTAAGGCAAGCGCCATAATGAAATCGCGCATCTCGCCCCATGCCTCTTCATCAAAGAAATCTTGCATCATATCAACGATTTTTGAGATATGCGGTTCACCTTCAATATTCTCAGGGTTGATATTCCACTTTTGCGCAAACGCTGTGTTACAAAGTTTCAAGCGTCCATCGCCGCCAAACACAACAACGGCCTCAGCAAGGTTATCAAGTGTTTCTTTCTGTACCGCAATTAACGTATTATACGATGATTCAAGCTCTAGGCGCGATGTGACATCTTCAAATGTCACCATCAAGCCGCCATGTGGGCGCGGAATAACCAACATACGCAAAGCGGAGCTATCAGGTAGGTATAGCATGTCATCCAAAGGCTCAATCAGCCCTGTGAACATATCCATCCATTCTTGTTTATAGGCGCGGAAATCTGATTGTTCTGGCAGGCGGCGCTGCTCACGCAATCTTTCCAAAATTTCGCTCATGCGTGGCTTGGTGTTCAGCCACTGTTCTTCTAGGCCCCAAAGCTGCGCATAGGCAGTATTGTAATATTCCAGTTTCGTTTCTTGGTCATATATACAAATCGCCGTGGTCAGGTGGTGGAACAATTCATTATAGGCGCTGAGGACTTGTTTGTATTTCTGCTCAGATTCTTCTTGATCCGTTATGTCTGTCGCTATGCCGATACTATGATCAACGCTAAGCAGCGGGGCGCTACGGATCAGTAGTTTGCGGCGCTTGCCTTTGATAATGCTGTATTGTTTGTTTTCTTGGGGCTGCCCTTCAAGCAGCGCCTTTTGCGCCATTGCCGCAAGAATGGGCCCTTGCGCGCGATTTTTAACAGGCAGTTCGATTTGGTCGTTGAGAATCTCGTCCTGCGTTTTGCCTGTCATTTGTTCATACGCGCCATTCACCCATATCAGCTTGCCGCGAATATTATGAAACCAGACGGGAAAATCATGGCTTTCAAGGCCCAGTGTCAGGCGCTTAACGCTTTGGCGCGCCGTGTCGGATTGTTCCTGCAGCTGTTTGAAATCAGATTCTTGGGCGGTGATATCTTCGATCCAGAGGATGAAATAATGCAGCCGGCCTTCGAGGTCAGAACCTTTACGCCCGCTAATGCGTAAGATTTTTTGATCCTTGCGTGTTTTTGCTTTTAAGATGAAAGAGCGCCCATGTTCTTCAAGCCGATTATAATAGCTTTCTAACGCCGCAGAATCAGAGCCGTCTAAAGTGTTTTGAATATCGTGGATGGTGTTGATATTGCCTGAGATGCCTAATAGGGCCTCACAATCAGGGTGGTAAGCGATGGTCTGTCCATCTGCACCAAAGCCGCAATAGGCACCAGGAAAAGCATTGAGGAAGGCTTCAAGGCGCGCGCGTTCATCCTTTATCGCCGCCTTACCCGTAAGGCGCTCCCATAAAGAGTGCATAGATATTTTTTTCTGTCTCGGATTCGCTTGATTCATTACCTAAGAAGTGTAGCGCGGGCTTTGTACTTCATCAAGCGCTAATCTTCTTCCAGCGTGGGCCTTCTGGCGTATCTTCAATTTCAATGCCCATTGCCGTCAGTTCATCGCGGATTTCATCGGCGCGTCCCCAGTCCTTACTAGCTTTGGCCTCTGTACGCTGGACTAATAATGCATCAATATCGCTTGCGTCATCATCTTTGCGGCCAAACCAAATTTGTGGGTCTTGCTGTAATATGCCGATTAATGCGCCTGTGGCTTTTAATTTCGTACTTAACGCCTGCGGGCTTAACGTGGGGTTTTTGGCGAGTGCGTGTAACTTGCTAAATGCAAGCGGGGTATTGAGGTCGTCAGCCAAAGCGCCCAAAACATTCAGACAAATCTCTCCGCCTTCTGAGGCGTTATCGCCTTTTTCGATTAGGGCATATAGACCATCAAGGGTTTTCTTACTTTGCTTCAGCTTCTCTTCCGACCAATCAAGCGGCTGGCGGTAATGGGCAGAAAGCAGGGTGAAGCGCAGTACTTCGCCGTCATATTTTTCGAGCAAGTCATGCGCAAGCGTGAAGTTGCCTAGAGACTTAGACATTTTTTCGCCTTCAACGGTCACAAAACCGTTATGTACCCAGTATTTAGCAAAAGCGTCTAGGTTTTTGTGGTTATGTGCGCAGCAGCTTTGGGCAATCTCATTCTCATGGTGAGGAAATTTTAAATCCGCGCCGCCGCCGTGAATGTCAAATGGCAAGCCAAGATGCACTTCGCTCATCGCGCTACATTCAATATGCCAGCCCGGTCGACCAAAGCCCCAAGGGCTATCCCAGCCCGGTTCATCATCGGCAGATGGCTTCCACAGTACGAAATCTGCAGGGTCTTTTTTGTAACTTGCTACTTCAACGCGCGCGCCTGCAATTTGGTCATCGCGGCTGCGCCCAGATAGGCCGCCATAATTATCAAAGCTTGGGACGTTAAATAACACATGACCGTCTGCTGCATAGGCATGACCATTCGTAATCATCGCTTCGCAAAGTTTAATCATATCATCAATATGGTCAGTGGCATGGGGTTGAATGTCAGGGGCGCTGACTCCAAGCGCGGCCATATCATCATTATAAATTTTGGTGTATTTCGCGGTGATTTCGCCAATCGGGACGCCTGTTTCTTTCGATGCGGTGATGATTTTATCATCAACGTCGGTAATGTTCGATACATAGGTCACTTTGGGGTAAGCATGTTTAAAAACGCGAGTTAATAAATCAAACACCACAGCCATGCGCGCATTACCAATATGGGCAAAATTATAAACCGTCGGCCCGCAGGCATAAAGCCGCACATGATCAGGATCAATAGGCACAAATTTTTCTTTTTTGCGAGTCAGGGAATTGTGTAAAAAAATATCAGTCATTTATCTTCTAACGATTAGATGTGGCGTTTGTTGTTATTCTACTCTATTTTATGAATAGTCTTGTAAGAAAAATCAAGAGGCTTGGCGTGGACGTCTGTAGATAGGTGGCCGTGTAATGGTGCTATATCAGATTACAAAACATGTTCCAAAGCATATGCTTGCGTGTCGTTGGCGTGTTTTTTGGTGGTTGAAAAGTCTCGAGGGCGTTTAGTGCATAGGAGGATGGTGCGAATTTCAAGCCTTTGCTCAGTGCAAGCTGCTGTAAATAGCCACTTGATAAGTCGCTAGAGCATCCTGAATCATTACTGATGCAGTCTGTAAGGATCGTGCAGTTAAGGCCAGCATCTTGGGCGTCTTCTACAGTTGCGCTTACACATGCGGTGGCGTTAAAGCCCATAACGAGTAAGTTTTTATGTTTGCTTTTTTTTAGGATTTTTGCAAAAGGATCACCGCTTCCTCTAAACGCAGAATTATGTGTTTTCCTAATTAATATATCGGATGCATTAAACTCATAATGATGGAAGTCAATTTTGTCAGGCTCCATTTTTCTATAGGAAGTGTATATGCTGTAAACGGGAAGATTAGCGGCGCGAAATAGTGGGGTGAGTGACGCTATACGCTTGCTTGTATTTTCGGTGTCAATATTCCCCCGAAACAGTGTGTTATCACAAAATTCTTTTTGTACGTCAATTAGTACCAAGGCGTCATAATGCGGGGTGTTGTTTAAGCAATGCACATTGTCATTAGCAAATTTTTGTAATTTTATTTTCTGTTCTGCTTTGGGAAATAACTCTATGGGAAGCTCTGTACTTAGTTGGTTTGTATATTTCAACAACTTCTTAAATTCTATTTCTGTATGCATAGCTTCAACCGCCTAATTGTAAATCTGTTCAGAACATTATCAAATAATACGAATTATGTCAAATTAATTGATTGATTGATTTATTTGTAGTTCACCCTAGACCTTTTGTAAGACTTGTTTATATATAACATTCAAGCTCTACGTTGAACTTGAAAAATAGAATTCTTACATTTGAAGACGCTAAACCATGAATAAGAAACCAGCATATTCCAAAAAATCAGGTCCTTTAAAAGGGCGCGCTGTTGTGCCGGGTGATAAATCAATATCACATCGTTCAATTATGTTTGGCGGCCTTGCTGAGGGCGAGACCATTATATCTGGCTTGTTAGAGGGCGAAGATGTGCTGTCAACAGCGCGGGCGATGCGTCAGCTTGGTGCGCGGATTGAAAAATGTGATGATGGACTATGGCGCTGCTATGGCGTGGGCGCAAAGGGCTTAAGCGAATCTGAGGCCCTCATTGATATGGGCAATAGCGGTACGTCAATACGCTTGCTTATGGGCGTGGTTGCCGGTTATGCGATGAACACATTTTTTGTTGGCGATCCATCCTTAAGTAAGCGCCCAATGGGGCGCGTCATGACGCCGCTGGCACAAATGGGCGCTGATTTTATCGCCCGCGATAAAGGCCGCATCCCGATGGCGGTGAAAGGCAATGCATCCCTTAACGGGATTAAATACACATTGCCTGTCGCCTCCGCACAGGTAAAATCAGCCATTTTATTGGCAGGGCTAAACGCAACTGGCAAAACGCAAGTCACTGAACCTGCGCCATGTCGCGACCATACCGAAAACATGCTACGTCATTTCGGTGCGCATATTGATGTGAGCCGCGATGATGAAGGTCGCCGCGCTATATCCATTGAAGGTGGGCAGGTTTTACAAGGCTGCGCCGTTGATGTGCCAGCTGATCCAAGCTCCGCCGCTTTTCCTGTTGTCGCCGCATTGCTTCGCCCCGATTCTGAAGTGAGCGTCTATGGCGTGTGTTACAACGAAACACGTAACGGCATTTATAAAACATTGATTGAAATGGGCGCTGATATTGAAATTCTGCGCAGTTACGACCAAGGCGGAGAAAACGTTGTTGATATGCGCGTTAAAGGCGGCAAGACGCTGCATGGCATTGATGTGCCTGCTGATCGCGTCCCATCCATGATTGACGAGTTTCCAATCCTTGCTGTTGCGGCTTGCTGCGCCAAGGGCGTAACCAGAATGACAGGGTTGGAAGAACTTCGCGTCAAAGAAAGCGACCGACTTGGTATTATGGCGGCAGGGCTTAGCGCCGCCGGCGCAAAATTAGAAGAAGGCGCAGATAGCCTAACCATTCACGGCGATGGCGCGCCATTAAAAGGCGGGGCGCTGATTGAAACCCATCATGACCACCGCATCGCGATGAGCTTTTTAATTCTAGGGTTAACCACGGATGAGCCGATGCGCATTGATGATGCATCCCCTATCCAAACAAGTTTCCCAAATTTTATCTCCCTTATGCGCGATATTGGTGCTATCATTGAGGCAGATAATGTAGCCGCCGACGGTGACAAAACACTCCGTTTTGCAGAGGATCTATAATTATGAACACTCAAAATAGACCTTATTTCCGCTCTACTGATTATATTGGTTCAACACGATACAGGAAGCTTTCTATGGCCAGCTTGGTAATCGCAATTGATGGCCCCGCCGCAAGCGGCAAGGGGACTCTCGCCCGCAAAATCGCCGAACGCTTAGGCTTCGCATATTTAGACACAGGCGCGATTTATCGCTGCACCGCGCATTATTTACTACGCGAGCTGGGCGCGGATGCGGATGATACCGCTGCCGCAATTAAAGCCGCAGAATATGTCCGTGATCATTTAAACGCAGAGATGCTTTCAAACCCTGATTTACGCGTTGAAGACGTTGCGCGCGCGACATCGAAAGTTGCCGCGAATGAAAAAGTCCGCGAAATTCTTTTGAATGCGCAGCGCGAATACGCCAAAGCTCCACCAGAAGTTAACGGCCTGCCGACAGGCGGCGCAATTTTGGATGGCCGCGATATTGGTACAGTTGTCTGCCCTGCAGCTGATGTAAAATTATACGTCACCGCAAGCACCGAAATTCGCGCACAGCGCCGTTTTGATGAATTGGCCCTTAAGGGCGAAAAGGTAATATATGATGATGTCCTCTCCGATATGGCAGAGCGCGATCAGCGTGATAGTGAACGCAGCGTTGCGCCGCTAAAGCCTGCGGCAGATGCCTTTATCATCGATACATCAAACGAAAGCCCCAAAGATGTACTTAGCCGCGCCATCGACATCATTCGCGGTCACCTCGCCGAACAAGTCGCAAAAAACGCACCGTAAATTCGTAGGGTCGCATGTTGGGGGGGTAACATATGCAGGGCAGAGCTTTATATCGTAAGTTTTGTACGGTTTTGATTGGCTTGATGTGCGTTGGTTATGGCTATCAATACCGTATTGTGCATTTGGCAGAACAACGGGGTTTTGACATAAAACACTTTCACTACTTTGCAATAACGGTTGATGGCCGTATGGAGCCTATGCGCGCATTAAATCAGGCTTCTTTAACAGATGCCGCGCTGCTTACATGGGCTGAGAATGCTGTACTGCAAACCTTAGACTTTAACCATAAAAACTATCATGAGAGATTAAAGGCATCCTCCTCTAATTATACAAGAAATGGATGGGAGAGCTTCACAACATGGTTGGAAAGAAGCACGCAGCTGGACGCTGTTCAAAGCAATAAAACTCACTATATAGCGCGTTTACATGGACACGCAGAGTTATTAAAAACAGATTTACAGTCAGGGCGCCTTATTTATGAGGTTGTTGTGCCTATAACGATGAACCGGCTTGGCGGGGCGCGCCAAATGGATGTGCATCTTACCATTGTACGGACACCAAAATTGGAACAGCCCTCTGGTGTAGGTATTGAACGCTGGAGCTTTTCACAAGGGTTATTATATGACAGATAATAAATTTGATATTGGTTTAGGTGTTTTGACTGTGATCGCTTTGATTGCCTTTTGCATTGGGTCGTTCCAATTACAATTAAAGGGAATTGAAGGAAAGTATAAAAGCTATGATGTTTACTTCCCAACCACTATGGATGGTGATGTTTATATTAAAAGTGAATAAAGCGCCCCATTTAGGTCTAGAATAAATTACAGGTATAAAACATGTTACCAAAAATTTACGTCATTAATATGAAGTCGAGCGTCGAACGTGCGGATAAAATCAAGCTGCGGCTTGATGCGCTGGACTTGCCGTTTGAATTTTTTGATGCGGTGCGCGGCGCGGATTTAGATTATAAAAATGCGCCTTATTACGACCGTAAACGCCGCTTGCGTTATTTTGGTCGTGATTTGCTGGCCGGTGAAATTGGCTGTTTACTTTCCCATCGCGGCGTCTATGAAAAAATGTTGCAAGATGATGTTGAAATCGCCTTGGTCTTGGAAGATGATGTTACTTTAGATGATGATATCAAAGCGCTGCTTGAACGTATTATGGCGCATAATAAAAAATGGGATTTACTACGTTTTCTGGGCAATAAGAAACCGTTCTCCAAAGGCTTTCGCGTATTGGGTGCACTTGACGATACCCATAACTTCGTACGCATCCCAACGGTTCCGGGCGGCGCGTATGGCTATATGTTGACAAAACATACGGCGAAAGTTCTTGTTCGGCAAACTGAGAAAAGCTGCTTCCCGATTGATACTATTCATGGCCGCGTCTGGGATACGGGGTTAGATGTGCAGGCGCTTCACCCATCGCCAATTTACGTTGACCAGAGCCAAGGCACCACTATTGGTGATCAACGTTTTGATAAAACGCTGCAAATTAAGGGGCTGCAAAAAGTTTTTTATCCGGCTTTTCGTGCGTGGTTTAAATTTAGAGAAGGCGTGGATAAGCGCGGCGCATATAAATCTCGCGCGCAAAAAGACAAGGGCAGCGTTTAGGTGCCGTGGGGCACCGCCGTTAAATCGACGGTGTTGGCGCCGGTGATGGGCTGCTCAGCTGTTCGGGCGTTTTTGTCGTCACTGAATAGGCGTTGCCCCCAGTAAGGTGGTCAATAGCACAGAGTGAAGTAACGTCGCCCCCGCTAAACTTTCCAGTCGATTGCGTTTGGGTTTGCATATTAAAAATGCTCAGCATAGCCTGTTCGTTATCGCTTTTACGCTCACATTTAAACGTAGATGACCTTTGCGCTTTAACGTTATCAGAGATCTTAAGTGCATTTTTATTTTCGGCCTCAAAATTCCTACCTTCATATTTGATAAGGTTATCTTTATACGCCTGAGACAGCGGCGTTAATATGTCTGGGTAAATACCAGTGAGCTGATAAGTGCCTGTTTTGGGCAGCATAATGAAACCGTTGGTCAATTTAAGGCCTGCCTGCCTACCGTCGGGAAGCGTCATCGGGGTAATACTTTGCATCGTGGCTTTACCGAAGCTGGGGTTGTTCCCCATAATTGTAGCGCGGCCATAGTCTTGTAATATGCCGGCGAGTATTTCTGATGCTGAGGCGCTTTGGTTATCAATTAAGACACTCAGCGGCAGGTCTGTAATTTGATTATTACTCTCACCTATCGAAGCGAGCTGTTGAAACCCACCTTGTTTTGTTTTTTTGATATATAACAAGTCTTCGTTTGCCACTAAGTAATCAGCAATCTCCAACACAGAATCAAGTGACCCGCCGCCATTGCCACGTAAATCAATGATGATGCCCGTCAGCTGCTCGCCAAACTGCTCTTGTAGTTTTTTTACATGGTCGGCAAACTCTAGATGCGTATCTTTGGTGAAGCTGGCGATTTTAATACGAGCAACCTCTCCATTAAGAACAATAGACCTCACAGAGTCTGCTTTAACGAGCCCTTTGCTTAAAGAGATTTCGTTGCTTAGGGGCTCGCCATTGCGGTTGATCTTGAAATTAAACGTTTGGTGCTGATCAATAAAACCTGCAACTTCAGCTAATGTTAATTCATCAAATGAGGTGCCATTACCATGGGTGATAACATCCTCCGCCTTAAGCCCTGCTTTTTCAGCGGGGCTGCCTTCAGCCACACGATTAATGGTAATGGACTGGGCGACCTTAGAAAATTGAATGCCTATCCCTTTAAACAGCCCATTAACGCTGTTATGAAAGTTTTCATTTTTCACAGGAGGGAAAAAAGCACTATATGGGTCAAGCTTCTGTATCATCTCATCCGTTGCTTTGAACACTAATGCGGAAATTTCCTCTGAGCTGTACTCTTTATCGGGAGAGAGCGCCTTAATGAGGTCATCAGGTAGGTAGCCATTCATTACACTGGCGACCTTTGGTTTGGTGATGTGACTCTCACTAGCGCTGTTGGCGCTTTGCCATAGCGTTAGATACGATTTTGCCAAGGCTTCAAACTCATTCGGGCTTAAGCCTTCGGTCGGCGCGCTGACTAATGATATCTTATCAGGTACAATGGGGGCGACCAGCTGCCCTGCAAGAGGCGCATCGACTTGCGTTCTGTGTGTATCCATATAAATGACAGCAGGGCCTGTAGGCGTCTCCTTTGCTGCGGGCGCCGTTGCCGTCGTGGTTGTGTGCGGAGGCGGAGGGGCTGTATCATTTGGAGCTGCACTGGATAATGAAGTGCATCCGCTTAGGTAACCAGCAAAGGCCAGCCCTGCTATTGATTTTAAATTATAAGACATCATTAAAACTCCCCCGTGAACCCTGAGTGGGTATTATGGAAAAGATCTTACGCTATTTTTGCTGATTTGTAAAGTTTTACGCCCCTAGCTACGTAATAGCTCATTAATTGAAGTCTTGCTGCGGGTTTGCGCATCAACGCGTTTGACGATAACGGCGCAATATAAATTCGGTCCAGGGCTACCATCAGGCAGCGGCTTACCCGGCAAAGTGCCCGGAACAACAACTGAATATGCAGGTACGCGACCAACAAATATTTCGCCGGTCTCGCGGTCAATAATTTTGGTTGAGGCACCAAGGTAAACTCCCATAGAAAGCACAGCGCCTTCTTCGACAATCACACCCTCTGCGACTTCAGAGCGCGCCCCGATAAAGCAGTTATCTTCGATAATAACAGGCCCTGCTTGCAGCGGCTCTAATACGCCGCCAATGCCTGCGCCGCCAGAAATGTGGACGTTCTTACCAATTTGTGCGCAGCTGCCGACAGTCGCCCATGTGTCAATCATTGTCCCGCTATCGACATATGCACCTAAGTTTACAAAAGACGGCATCAGCACGACATCTGGCGCGATATAGGCAGAGTGACGAACAACACTGTTTGGCACGGCGCGGAAACCTGCGCGGGTAAAATCATCTTCGTCCCAGTTTTCAAATTTTGACGGAACTTTATCCCACCATGATGATGCGTCGCCGGGGCCGCCCTTAATCAGCTTCATCGGACTAAGGCGGAAAGAAAGCAATACCGCCTTTTTAAGCCATTGATTAACATGCCATGTACCATCATCAGCCTTTTTGGCAATGCGCACTTCACCACGATCAAGCATATTAAGGGCAAGCTGTACTTCTTTACGAATATCGCCCTGTGTTGACGCGCTAATGTTATCACGATCATCAAACGCCTTGTTGATAGAATATTCTAGGTTGTCAAAGGCAAGGTTTACGGTGCTTTCTAGCTTGTCCATGGTTCAGTCGTCTTTCTATATTATATGTATTGTCTAAATATCCCTGATGATCTCAAAAATAAATGCAGCTGTCCATCCAAATAAGAAAAAGCCGCCGCATTATAATGGTGCAGAGGAATATAGCCTTGTGTCGCAGGGCGCAGCCTCTTATCATTGCTTGAGCACGGTAACACAGCATATAGGCGCATAATGAGCAAAACATGTAGCATTGAATGGAATAGATTAACTGCGGGTGAGTGGGATGAGCGCTTTAACGCGATTAAACGTTCGAATTTGTTGCAATGCTATGAATATGCACAGGCACTCTGTCCAATAAATCAACACAGCGCACGTTGGGGCTTAATTAAAATTAATGAAGTCGAGGCGGGGCTTGTCCAAATTATGGAAGTGTCATTATTTAAACGTGCATTTCATGTTGTAATGTTAGATCGCGGGCCGCTTTGGTTTGACGGTTTCGGCGAAGGCGATGATTTGAAGGCCTTCTTCGCAGCCTTTAACTGTGAATTTAAGCCGCGCTTTGGTCGCAAGCGGCGCATTATGCCGGAAACGCCACTTGATATTTTACCGTTTAAACGCAAGCAGCCTTACCCTGCTTATCAAACAATCTGGGTGGATTTAACGCAGAGCGCAGAAACACTTCATGAGTCCTTACGGAAAAATTGGCGGGGTGCGCTTAAAAAATCAGAGAGTTTTGCGATGGAAGCTTTCAGCAAGGCGCCGTTGGGGCATTTGCCGTGGCTGTTAACCCATTACCAGCAAGACAAAGCGCAACGCAAATACCGAGGCCCTGCGCCAAAAATCATTACGGCTTTAGCAAAGTATTTTGCGCCGAAGGATAATATGTTACTGCTGCGTGCGCATAAAGATGGGCAGGACATCGCCGCGATCCTTATTTTCATTCATGGCAAGGCAGCAACCTATCAAATTGGCTGGACAAGCCCGTATGAGGGGCGCAAATGCAATGCGCATCACTTCCTGCTATGGCATGCAATGCTGACGCTCAAGGCACGCGGGGTTGAAGACCTAGACCTCGGCGGCGTTAATGATTTCAGCGCCAAGGGCGTCAAAAGCTTTAAAGAAGGGCTCGGCGGGGAATTGGTTGAATTATGCGGACAATATAAATAAATTTTCTTATTTCCATGAAATGCGGTAAAATAAAGGCTGGCGGCGTTAATGAGTTGTGAAGGATTTGCACTTACTATGAGAAGCAACGCAAGCTTTACACAAGCTATATTTAAGGAGTGAAATAATGAACATATTTAATGGCGCTGCGTATCTGGTGGCCGTTCTGGCCCTAAGTCTAACCCCTATTTCAGCAAAAGCATCAGAAGGTAAAAAGCTTACTTATGCGGTTTATACTGGCGGCATGAACGTGGTCATGGCGGACCTTGATTTTAAATTTTCTGATGATGCATCATATAGCGCCCTCGTGAGCGCAAAGACACATGGTTTCCTTGGCAAAGTTGCCCCGTGGAGCGGCACTTTTGAAACGACAGGCCATTACAAAGGCGAAAAGTTTTATCCGAATGTTCATAAGTCCGTTGCTGTCTGGCGCGGTGAAGATGATCAAAAAGCTTATGATTATGACGGCAAGGGCAACCTGACCGACTTCAAAGAAGTCGAAGCAGGCAAAGCTAAGCCAAAAAAAGAGCTCAGCGCAGAGCTTATCAAAGATACAACCGATATATTAAGCGCGACCTTAAAGGTAATGCATAATATGGGGCGCGGTGAAAGCTGTAGTAGCTCTGATGATATTTTTGACGGTAAACGCCGTTTTGCGTTGAAGTTTGAACCTGTATCGGAAACGATCTTGAAAAGCTCTCGCTATAATATCTATGGTGGCGCAGCGAAAAAATGCGAAATTATGGTCGAGCCTAAAGGCGGTAAATGGCACAACAAGCCGCGCGGCTGGATGTCCATTCAAGAACAAGGCCGTGAAAAAGGCGCTCTACCAACAATTTGGCTTGGTAAGCTTAAAGATTCAGACTTGTTTGTCCCTGTAAAGGTCAAGGTCAAGACGGCCTATGGTACATTAATGATGCATTTAGTAAGTAGCGAGTAGACTGGTATATAATTTCATAGAGAATCATATATAAGGAGACTTATCAGATGATAAAGCTGTTACGAATATGTATGCTGATGGTTGTTGTGATGGGCGTACCATCATTGGCCAAAGCTGATGCGTTAGAGGCCTACCAGCAATGGGCGGACATTAAATATAACACGTTAAGTGATGACCAGAAAAAAACAGAGCTTGGGGCCTTGGAGCGACGCTTAGAAACCATGCTCGCTAAAGCGCCGCGAGATGTGAATACAAAAATTGTGCTGGCGACGGTGCAATCAACCCATGCGTCTTTAATTGGCGGCCTTTCCGCTTTACCCAAAATCAAATCAGCCAAGAAATTGTTTGAAGACGCGATCAAGCAAGATGAAAAGGCGATGGATGGGCAGGCACATGCAATATTAGGTGCGCTATATTATGGCGTTCCGGGCTGGCCGATTGCCTTTGGTGATAATGATAAGGCAGAGCGCCACATTAAAAAGGCGCTTAAAATTAGCCCTGATGGCATTGATGCCAATTTTTTCCGCGCGGATTATTTATTAGAACGCTCAAAATACGATGAGGCCGAGGCCGCGTTTAAGCACGTGATCAGCTTAAAGCCACGGACTGAAAACGCAGCCTATAAAACCGCCGATACAGGTCGTTTAGAAGAAGCACGATTGAAGCGTATTGTCGCGGCAGCCAAAATGAAGTCTGGCAGCGGGGGAAAACCAGCAGGCCATTTAAACGATTAAGAAAATGCGGGCCTCTTTTTACAAAGGTGGCCCTCTTCTTTTCGATGCATCACATTCTTCGTTCATGCTCTCCGAAGTACAGCCGCTCTGTGCTTTCAAGCAAGGCAGAATCTCATTTATTCCTGCGTCAGCGACATGGTAATGATAGCCTAAGCTTTCAACAGTATGGCCGCGGCGCTTATCTAGCTCGGATGTCTCATTTCCGTCTTTGTTGTTTTTCATGCCTATTCCCTCAGGCGTTATTTTTATGAAGCATTGCATTTATTACCAAGACTGTCGAACCCTTGGTTTTTGAGCTTTCATTTTAAGGCATTTTCTGAAGATCAAAAAAAACGTCATACCCCCCTGTTGCTACAGTACATATCGCGTTATAATCGTCGCGCCCAGATGGCGGCAAAGGTGTATCTCAACATTCATTTCTCTTAAGGATTCCAAACATGAAAATTTATTATGACCGCGATTGTGATTTAAACGAACTTAAAGGGCTAAATGTTGCCGTAATTGGCTATGGCTCGCAAGGCCATGCCCACGCCGCTAATATGCGTGATAGTGGCCTTGAGGATGTTCGCGTTGGTCTGCGTGCAGGTAGCGCAAGCAAGCAAAAGGCTGAAGGCGCAGGATTTACCGTCATGACCCCTGATGAAATTGCCAAATGGGCTGATATCATGATGATCGCCGTGCCTGATGAATTGCAGCAAGATTTATATAATGATGATTTAAAAGATCACCTTAAGCAAGGCGCAACCCTTGCCTTTGCTCACGGTCTGAGTATCCATTTTGACCTGATTAAAGCCCGTGCTGATTTAGACGTAATTATGATTGCCCCTAAAGGCCCAGGCCATACTGTGCGCGGCGAATATCAAAAAGGCGGCGGCGTGCCATGCCTAATTGCTGTGGAGCAAGATGCTTCTGGCAAAGCGCAGGCAAAGGCGCTTGCTTATGCTTCTGCAGTTGGCGGCGGCCGCTCTGGCATCATCGAAACCAGCTTTAAAGAAGAATGTGAAACGGATTTATTCGGCGAGCAGGCTGTGCTTTGTGGCGGGCTTTGTGCGTTGGTTAAGGCCGGTTACGAGACTTTAACTGAGGGCGGCTACGCACCAGAAATGGCGTATTTCGAGTGTTTGCATGAATTAAAACTGATTGTTGATTTGCTTTATGAAGGTGGCATGGCGAATATGCGTTATTCAATTTCAAACACCGCTGAGTTTGGCGATTATGAAACTGGGCCGCGTATCATCACAGCAGAAACCAAAGCAGAAATGAAGCGCGTATTGGAGGATATTCAGCAAGGCAAGTTCACAAAAAAATGGATGGATGAATGCAAGGGCGGACAGAAGACTTTTAAGAAAACGCGCCAAGAAGAAGCCGAGCACCCCATTGAAAGCGTAGGCAAAGAGCTGCGTGAAATGATGCCGTGGATTACAGCAGGTAAGCTTGTCGATAAAAAGGTAAACTAAGATTCTGCGACGCGGGAGCATGGGAGTATAGATTATAGATAAAAGGGCCGTCTTTGGCATTACGCTTTTTGTGGTGTTCACGATCACAGTGACGATTATGAACGCGGGGGCAAAAACCCTGCAATACGAACAGATGCACGCGATTGAGGTCGCTTTTATCCGTAACGCGCTCGCCGCGATCGGCATTAGCCTTATTATTTGGCTCAAAGGGGCTTTTGCCTTATTCAAAACAAACTACTTAAGGGGGCAGCTTACGCGCTCCCTTTTTGGTAACACCTCCCTTATTTTCGCGTTTTGGACAGTGTCCTTGCTGCCTTTGGCGGATGCTGTGGCGATTTGGTTCTTTGTGCCCATCATCGTTCTCATTCTTTCGGGCCTGTTTTTAAAAGAACGCATTGGGCCTTGGCGCTGGGGCGCAGTCGGTGTTGGTTTCGCTGCTGTGAGCTTGATCGCGCAGCCCGCGATAGAGATGAATAATTGGTTCGGCATCGCGGTCGGCATGCTATCTTCGCTGCTTATTGCGATTGTCAGCATTAATCTGCGCCATTTAGGGCAAAAAAATGAACATCCTTTGACCACAACATTTTACTTTTTGACGACAGGTACGCTTTTTTGTGGCGTGCTTGTGCCTTTTGTATGGACCGGCGCCTTGCTGAACATAGCGCTGTTTTGGCCTGTCTTACTTGTGGCGATCGCGGGGCTACTGTCACAGATATTTAAAACCGAAGCCTTCCGTCACGCCGAAGCATCCTTGCTGACGCCGTTTAGTTATTTGAGCATATTTTGGGCGGCGTTGATTGGCTGGATGTTCTTTGGTGATGTGCCTGATATTTATGTGGTTTCTGGTTGCAGCTTACTAATTTTCAGTAATATTCTGATACTTTGGCGCGAGTCCAAACTTATGAAAAAGCGCAGTTAGCCGTGCATTATTTGATGATATCTTAGGTTTAGGCTTGAGCTTTTTCCCCTCCCTGATACCCTCTATGGTAACAGGGGAAAATAATAATGATAAAGCTCACCGATATTAACATCGCCCAAGTTGAAAAAATTGACAGCGATGCAGCCGCAATTTTGTCTAGCGCCGTTCAGACAACAAAGAAAATTCTGGAGCGCCGCGAAGCCTTAGATCGTGCAGGGCAAAAGGATCAGCCTCTTTATGTTATGGCGGGGGAAACCCATGATCGCCCATCACATATGCTGCATCACCTGCTTGTATTAGAAGGGTTAAAACAGGCTGATGAAAAGCTGCTTGTCGGTATAGAGCGCCCTAGCGATAGCGTCGATGATTATTATTTGGACCATTACCTGACGCATATAGCGCGCGTAAAGCCAGAAGACCACGCCACCCATAAAGACATATATAAAAAGAATGCGTATTTCAAAGGCGCTGTTGATCTGTATTATACGATGAATGAGAAAATGAAGATGGCGAGTTATTCGCATGGCTTGCTGCACTACAATATGTTTAAAATGCAGGCGCAAGGCAAAGGTAACTTTTGCGGCCTGCGCACGGACGCGCCAAGGCTGAAAGAAAAATTCTTAGATGCGACCGACCCGACGGTGCAAAATGTGATGTTGAAAGCATTCGGCACTGTGAAGAAAAATATGTCCTTGACGGAACAAGAGGGCATGTATGTACGCAACCGTTATATGGCGCAGCGCCTTTATAATGTCGCCGCTAAATACAAGCCACGCATTGCCTTGCAGCTTTGTGGACGTACCCACGTTAACGGTGACGAACAGCCGCATTATGCCGGCGTAAGCCACCATAAAGAGGGGCTTTGTAATATTTTCAAGCAATCGGCGCAGCCTGTGATCGGTGTTTTCCTCGGGCGTAATTTTCCTACCTATCAAGGGCTAGAAGATAATGAGATTATTAAATGTCCTCGCTTGCCGAATATCTCAGCGCAATATAACCCGCTAAAACAGAAAAAAATGCGCAAAAAATCGGATTCTTTCTGGGGCAGCCTTGTTGATTTCTGGACAGGGAATGATTCTTTGGACATTACCTCTGGCGAAGAAGAAATGCTCTACGTGCATGAAAAACTTGATAATATGGGCCTAACGCATCTGCGTACCGGCTTTGATTTACGATGAATGTCAGTATCTGGGATGTCGATATCCGCGCCGTAGAGGAAATTGATGCGGAAGCGGCAGCTATGCTCCATAGTGCGACCACAGCTGCCGCTAAGATATTGGCACACCGTAAAGCTCTCGATCAGCAAGGCTTAGCCAGCCAACCTTTATTCGTCCTCGCTGGTGAGAACCATTGGCGCCCTGCGCAGCGCCTGCATCATATATTATTACTCGAAGCGTTGCGGCAAAGCGGAGAGCGCATGACCGTCGCTTATGAATACCCTTATAATATGGCAGATGAGGATGAGCTGCGTGATTATCTGCGTGATGTCGAAGGTTTTACAGGCGACGATATTACGCCGTATCTCGATTTTTATTCCAACAACCCTATCGGTAAGGGCATGTGCGACATGTACGTCAATATGGCGAGCACATCGCTGCAATCGCCTTATGCGATGCAAACATTATCCCATTATATGTACACGCAGCACGTCAGCAACCGAGGTGAGTTTATCGCGTTTAATTCTGATGCGGCACGCACGCCCGCAGGCAGCTTGTCGTTAAAGGATGATTTCACCAAGGCGTGCATCAAAGAATGCCTCGGCGAAGCAAAAGCGGGGGTTAGCATTACCTCGGCTAAGGGCATGTGGATACGTAATCTATATATGGCGAATAAGCTTTATCAATATGCGGACAAGCAAGAGGCGCGGATTGCTGTGCAGCTTTGCGGGCAAACGCATGTCAATGGTGATGGGCAGCATAACAAATCCCCCCAAAGCCTGCGCGGCATATTTAACCTGTGGGCGCAGCCTGTCTTTTCCGTTTTTCAAAATGGCGCGGCCGCAGAAATGCACGGGATTGATGACGCTGATTGCAATAATGGAACAAACATCCCCCGCGATGAGGCATATTACGACCCTGACCTTAAAAAATCAGAGCAGGATTATACGGGCTTTGGCGCAGATGTACCTGATATGCAAACCCAGCGTAAAGAGAAGAAATTTGTCGACGCTAAGCTTGATAATATGGGGTTGCACCATTTAAAAATGAAATAAATTTTCAAAAAGAGAACTGTTTACATATTGATAACCGGTCTGTTCTATGTAATGATGCCCTAACGCTTGAAATAAATACAAGCGACATAAACAGGGATACATTCAATTGGATATTAATAAAATCAGAGCGCAGGATCCTGAATCCGCCGATATATATCAAGATGTGCAGGATGCCTTAAGACGGATCCTTGCCCGCCGTGCGGAGTTAGACGCAGCGGGGCTTGCTGACGTCCCGTTATTCCTTGCTATTGGCGAGACGCACAGCTGTAGCGCACATTTACTGCATAACAGCTTGCTTTTACAGGCCTTGGCGACACACGAAGAATCCATCGCCGTTGGCATGGAATATGCGCATAATTTTTTGGAAGCAGCAACTGGGGCGCCGCGCCATAATATAAGCGATAAAGAATATGGCGAACAGACTCTAACCCATGCAGTTGAGAAGTCTTCATCTGATTATGCTGATTTAGCCAATCGTTTCTTTATGCATACAATGCTTCATCATAGTCAGGGGCTTGATGGTTTTGCAGCTATTTTTAATGATGCTGCAAGCCGTGATATGTATTTGGACTTTAGTGATGATGCAACATTCAATGTCTATAAAATGTTTTTTGAAACCGCACAGCGCAATGATGCGGTACATGTAATCTCGCCTGAAGGGGCTTTTATCCGTAATGTATTTATGGCAGACCGACTAAAAACGCTAGCCGAAAAACAAAAAGCACGTTTTGCGATACAGTTCTGCGGTCATAGTCATGTCTCGGGCAATAAGTATTGGCCTGCTGAAAATTCTCTCGCGGGGTGTTTTGATCAAATGAATGCGCCGTTCATGGCGCTGTATATGCCCCATGATGAAGTTACGGCTGACCTCGATGTTTTGGATGATGCGTATAAAATTATCTCTGCTCGTGTGCCTGCTGTGAAAACATTTTACTCCGCAAAGACAGGTACGCTTGACCCGAACATCGCTGAGGATAAAAAGATACTAGATGAAGAGCGTCCAGACATAACATCTCGCGCCGCCGAGCAAGCATTTATAAACAGCAAACTTGAGCATATGGGCATGGCAGATCAGAAGGTTTATTTCAAAGCCACGCCGCAATAAGGCCGCTGCATTTATTACAGGCAATAAAAAACCCGCTTAAATCTTAAGCGGGTTTTTTGTATCTGTAAAAGCGCCTATTTAACTTTAGGCTGCTCTGAGAACTGGTGGAATGGTGGCGGGGAAGAAATAGTCCATTCCAACGTCATTGTGTTTTTCTGTACATCCCAGTAATTGTCGCCAACTTTGCGGCCAAAGAATAAGGTGTAGAAGACAACGAAGACAAAGAACACAGTCGCCGCACCAGTAAGGTACGCGCCATATGATGAGATCTCGTTCCAAAGCTGCCACTGGTCTGGGTAATCAGGGTAGCGACGTGGCATACCGTTCAGACCTAAGAAGTGCTGTGGGAAGAACACCAAGTTCACGCCAATAAATGTCAGCCAGAAGTGAAGGTTGCCCATCCATTCAGGGTATTGACGGCCTGACATTTTACCAATCCAGTAATAGAAGCCAGCAAAGAGCGCGAAGACTGCGCCCAGTGAAAGCACGTAATGGAAATGGGCAACAACATAATATGTATCATGAAGCGCAATATCCATGCCGGCATTGGCAAGTACAACCCCAGTTACGCCGCCAAGCGTGAACAAGAAGATAAAGCCCATCGCCCAAAGCATCGGTGTTTTAAAGCGAATTGAGCCGCCCCACATTGTCGCAATCCACGAGAAAATCTTAATCCCCGTTGGTACGGCAATGATCAACGTCGCAGCGGTGAAATAAGCACGTGTATCGACGCTCATGCCAACTGTGTACATATGGTGCGCCCAAACGATAAAGCCAACAAAGCCGATTGAAACCATCGCATATGCCATGCCTAAATAACCAAAGATAGGCTTTCTAGAGAATGTTGACACGATGTGAGAGACAATACCAAAGGCAGGCAAAATCATAATGTACACTTCAGGGTGACCAAAGAACCAGAACAAGTGCTGATACAAAATTGGGTCGCCGCCACCTTCTGGGTTAAAGAAGGCTGTGCCGAAGTTACGGTCAGTAAGTAGCATTGTAATCGCGCCGCCAAGTACAGGCAGTGAAAGCACAAGCAAGAAACTGGTAATCAACATCGCCCAAACGAATAAAGGCATTTTGTGCAATGTCATGCCCGGTACGCGCATGTTAATGATTGTTGTGATAAAGTTCGCTGCACCAAGAATGGAGCTTGCACCAGCTAAGTGTAGTGCGAAAATCGCCATATCTACGGACGCCCCCGGATGGCCAATAGCGCTTGAGAGCGGCGGATATACCGTCCAGCCCGTGCCTGCGCCGGAGCCAACAAAGGCCGAGGCAATAAGCAAAAGAAAGGCAGGGACGATCAACCAAAACGAAATGTTGTTTAAGCGTGGAAACGCCATATCAGGCGCGCCAATCATAAGGGGAACAAACCAGTTGCCAAAACCGCCAATCAGGCCGGGCATAACAACAAAGAAAACCATGATCAGGCCATGTGCTGTGATCCAAACATTCCACATTTGACCGTCTTCAACAAGCTGAAGGCCGGGCATTTGTAGCTCATAACGCATAAGCATTGAAAACGCGCCGCCAACAAGGCCCGCGAAGATTGAGAATATAATGTAAAGCGTACCAATATCTTTGTGGTTGGTAGAGCAGAACCAACGTGTAAAAAAGCCTGGTTTATGATCGTGATCACCCATTGTGATGTCCTTTTTATTTTAAGTTATTCTTATTTTGTTTTGTTTGCGGTCTAAATTAAAATTCAGCTTTTGCTTTAACGAGCCACTGTGCAAAGGCTTCTTTGCTGACAGCATGAACTTCCATTGGCATAAAGGCATGGTCTTTACCGCAAAGTTCCGAGCATTGACCGTAATAGGTACCTTCTTTTTCAATACGTACCCATGTTTGGTTCATACGTCCAGGAACAGCGTCAACTTTAATGCCGAATGCCGGCATGGCGAAGCTGTGTAAAACGTCACTGGCTGTGATGTCAAACTGGATGGTTGTATCAACAGGTAAAACCATCGGGTTATCAACGGAAAGTAAACGTTTTTGACCTGCGTCAAGGTCAATGTCTTCATCCGCAATCATGAAGGAGGTAAAAGAAAGACCGTCATGATCTGGGTATTCAACAGTCCAGTTCCACTGGTTTCCTGTAACTTTGACAACCATTTCTGGGTCAACCACGCGGTCAGTAAAATAAAGCAGGCGGAACGACGGAACGACAATAACAAGTAGGATTAACACAGGAACAAGTGTCCAAATGACCTCTAATGGTACGTTATGCGTTGTTTTTGATGGCTCAGGGTTGGCTTTTTCATTAAAGCGTACAACCACATATAGCATCAGTAACAATACAAAAATTGTAACGGCTGTAATGATATACATCATCATATTGTGAAATTTGTGAATTTCTTCGGCGACCGGCGTGACGGCGTCTTGGAATCCGAGTTGCGCCTGCGCGGCCTGTAGTGCGTCCTGTGCAAAACTGTCTAATGGAAACGCGAAAAGGCTAAGCAAAAGCGCCCCAATAAAAAAATATACTTTATTCACCATGATGTATCGATCTCTTATCAGTTGTATGATTTTGTTTTTACTTACTTAAATTTATTTTTGAAACAAATATTTCAGCATGTTTATATATAAGATATATCAACAAATCAAGCAAGTGCTGCGCTTAACAATTTCTTATCTATTCAAATATGCTAATCCGTAAAGCGCAGCGGTTTCTGCACGTAGGATGCGCGGCCCCAATGATACGGGGTGCACGGCGGTTTGCGTTGAGATGATCTCGACTTCTTTTGCGGTAAATCCGCCCTCAGGACCAATGAGCAGCGCGCATTTTGCGCTGTCTGTTATCTGCTGAATATGTGGCGCGTCTTCATTGCGCTCAATTGCGGCATAGATGTTATCATGCGCCCTTAACGCGGTGACAAGGTCACAAAACGGCAGGAGCAGGGGGATGTTGAGGCGTTCGCATTGTTCAGTCGCTTCAATGATTTGCGCTTGCACACGGTCGGTATTCAGTTTGCGCACTTCTGTATTTTGGGTCAATATCGGCTGAAACTGGCTTACGCCAAGCTCAACAGCTTTCTCAATTAAAAAATCGAGACGATTCTTCTTTATGGGGGCAAACATAAGGGTGATGTCTTTTTGCGGCGCGTCTTGTGCTTTAATTTGCTCAGTTGGCTTAAGGACGCCCGATCTTTTGCTGAGATCGCCAATTGCGGCGCACCACTCACCATCACTTCCGTTAAAAATGCGGATCAAGGCGCCATTTTTCTGGCGCATGACATTGTGAAAATAATGAGACTGTAAAGGAGACAGCGCTATATCTACCCCTTCATCTATAGGGGCATTTACAAATATACGCGGTCGTTTTTTGTGGACATCAATATCGCTCATAGCGCATAAAGTCATATCATAATATTACAAAGACACAAATATAATAAGATGGAAAATACAGATATTCAGTTTACAGGGCGCTTGCTACGTAATGCGCCATTATGGGCAAGGCCTTATATAATGCTTGTCCGAATGGATCGCCCTGTCGGTGTTATGCTGCTGCTCTGGCCATGTTACTGGGCCATATTGCTGGCGGCTGGCGGCGTGATGAATTTGCATGGTTATGGTTGGAAAATCATTGCTTTGTTTACGCTCGGTGCGCTTTTGATGCGCAGCGCAGGCTGTATTGTAAATGATATATGGGACCGCCGCTTAGATGGTAAAGTTGAGCGCACGGCGCTGCGTCCATTGGCGAGCGGCGCATTACGACTGCCACACGCGCTGGCGTTACTTGCTGCTCTTCTACTGCTGTCTTTGCTGATTTTAATCACGTTGCCGTTAACCGCTATTCTTTTAGGCGTATTGTCCTTATGCTTTGTTGCCCTCTACCCTGCGATGAAGCGTGTAACCTATTGGCCGCAGTTATTTTTAGGCCTTACTTTTAACTTTGGTGCGCTGATGGGCTGGGCCGCAATAGATGGGCGGGTTTCGTTAGCGTCGCTCTTCTTGTATATAGCAGGTATTTTCTGGACTTTGGGCTATGACACAATTTATGGCTATCAGGATAAAGAGGACGATGCGCTTATTGGCGTAAAATCGACAGCCTTACTATTTGGCGAGAGCGGCAAGCTCTGGGTTTATATTTTTTATGGGGTTAGCGCTGTATTCTTCGTCTTGGCGGGGCTTTTTGCGCATGCTGGCATTGCGTTTTTTATAATCACGCTGTTTTCATATTTTTATTATGTGTGGGCGCTGCGGGGCTGGAATATACACGCGCCGCAGAGTTGCTTAAAACTGTTTAAACAGAACATGTTTATGGGGGCGTGCCTTGCACTGGCCTGTGCCGCGTTTTAGGCCAAATGTAATAAAGCTTGACAACGCGCAGCTTTATGTTAAATATAAAGTGCTTTTGAGTAGTATTAGAAGCGTGAACATACACACAGGCTTTAAGCCGAGATATAAAAGGGCAGGAATCATGGGGATGGATAAGACACTGAGAGACAATGCGATGTCTGTGCTCAATGCAATGCAGCGCTTGGTTGTTGTGACGCAAAAGATCGACAAGGCTTTTGCGGAAAACAAAATTACGGCCACGGATTATGATCGCGTCATTTTTGTACGAAACTCTGCCTGCCTCACGGCCAATATTTGGAATGAACATTTATCAGGCGCTATGAATAAGCTCTATCGCGGTGGCGATGACAAGGGCCTAGCTTTAGCACCAGAACATGTCGCGTTTTATAATGAACGTATGCCGCGTTCAGTGCGCTTTGCAGCTAAAGAGCTTGCGGATCTGCATATTGAACATACAGAATGCTTTGTGCAAAGCGCGGATGATATTGTTGCCGCGCTAGAAATTTACGCAAGTCATAACGTCGCCGTTGCAGCTTACCTGCATGAGCACCGTGAAAACATTGATGATATTCCAATGCTTGATATGGCGGGTATGGGCGAGATGCCTAATGAAGCAGATAAAACAGTCAGCGAAAATTTTGGCACTTTTTTATCGAACACAGTTTCCAAAACGGCGAATGGTTAGTCCTTCCTCTTTTTAAGTCTGCACCTTAAGCCCGCGTTGCGAATATCTGATGTCACACTTGTCTATTTGTAGATTATTAAATATTCGCTCTTCCATTTATTTTATCTTACTTTATCATTGCTTTGTAACGTTTCATGCGCATGGGGCGAATGATATATGAGTAGCTATGTGCAATTTTCAGTTTTTAAAAGTTAGGGTTATTATGTTTCAACGCGGTTTAAAGTTATTTGGTTTTGGCGCAGCTGCGCTATTGTTATGTTTCACAGCGCCTGTTCAGGCCGATGCAAAAGGTCAGAAGCAGATGTCGGAAGACCAAAAAACGGCAGTGAACGATATGATACATCAGTTCATTATGAGCAACCCTGAAGTGCTTTTAGAATCAGTGGAGCTTTATCAAAAACGCTTGGCTGACGAAAAGGCACAGCAATCTGAAGCCGCGTCGACAGATCTTGTTTCAAGTATCAAATCTAAAGATTTAAACGTACCTTTTGGTGGGAACCCTGATGCTGAGTTCATGATTGTTGAGTTTTTGGATTATAACTGCGGCTATTGTCAGCGCGGTTTTGAGGCTGTGCAAAAAGTCATTGCGGATAAAGACCTTGATGTGAAAGTTGCTTTTGTCGACTTGCCTGTTTTAGGTAATTCTTCACGCGAAGCGGCAAAGTTTGCACTCGCAGCGGACATGCAAGGTAAATATTTTGAATTCCACTCAGCTTTATTTGAAAAAAGCGGCGCAAAAAGCGAAGCTTTGTTTAAGACTGTTGCGGCAGACCTTGGTCTTGATTTTGATAAACTAAAAGCAGACGCAAATGGTGAAGACGTTAAGGCATTACTTGACCGCAACCGCGCTCTGGCTGATGAACTTGGTATTTCAGGAACGCCAGCCTTTATTATTGGCAGCGAGTTCGTACCGGGCTATATCCCATTCGAAAGCATGCAAACAATGATTTCTTCACAGAAATAATCAAGGCTTAGGGGCGTTTATATGCGTATTTTTCTGACGACTTTTCTGATCTGCGTGGTTGTTTCGCTTGTTGGTTTTGGTTATTTCTTTGTTTTGCCGCAATACAAGGCAAGCAGCCAAGAAAAATTTGTACCTATCGAGGTCAATAAAAAAGGCTTTGCCAAAAAGACCCTACAGGATCATGAGCTTGCGGATATTTTTAATACTGATACAGGCTTAACCATACTTGGTGATGAAAACGCCGCGCTACGCGTCATTGTTTTTTATGATTATAATTGCCCTTATTGCGTCATTGAAGAAACAACCCTGCATGAAGCCATGGAAGGTCGCAGTGATGTGCGCGTTGTTATACGCCCTGTGCCGTTTATGGGTGAAGATTCATTCGCTATGGCGAAACTGGCTATGGCGGCCGCGCGTATGGGCGTTTTTCCTGCATTTCACGAGGTTATCTTTAATACCTCAGGTAAAATGAATATTGACCGCGCAATCGACGTCCTTGATGCGGCGGGGCTTCCTGTGGTTGAGATGCTGCGCATGAGTGAGCAAGCGGAGATTGGCGAGGCCATTGATTACAATCAAAAGCTGGCAATTAAGGTCGGGGCACATTATGTTCCCTCGTTTGTTATTGGCCGCCGTTTATACATGCCCATGGAGCGTGACACACGCCCAGAAGAGTTTCATCAAATGTTTGATGAGGAAATCAAAAACAGGACTGCTGAGCAGCCTGCGGAATAAATCACCAGCTTTGTAATGTATCGCCATCGCCCTAATGGCATTGACCTTTGTGCAATGACACTATAAAACAGTTTTATTGCTAAATGAGTGCTTTATAAAAAGCCAGAAATGCAGGGGTTTTATGTCGAATATTATACAAGAATTTAATAAGATTAGCCGTTATTTGTTAATCGAAAAAACGGAACTTGCGCGTGCTGATGCTGCGATGGTCTTTGGTAATAAAACCATTTGCCGTAGCCTGGCAAATGAAGCGGCAAATTATTTTCATTTGGGATACTTCCCTTATATTGTCGTTAGCGGCGGCGTTCACTGTGACCCTGAGGATCCCTTAGAACATAGCATTGAAACAGAGGCTGAGCGTATCGCAAAGTTTTTGCAGGCCCGCGGCGTACCATCTGAGCGTATTATTGTCGAAAATCATGCAACAAATACGCAGCAAAATGTCCTAAATTGCAAAGACATATTTAATCAACATTCAAGCCTGAATAAGGCGGAGAGCATAATCTCTTTTGGCAACATAAAAGCATCAAGACGCTTTTTGATGACCTTGAAAGCGCAGTGGCCTGAAATGTTCGCAATGCATGTTGGGGTAAATGGTTACGGCCACCCAGTACAAAACTGGTATGAGCATGATGTTTTTAAGCGGGCGACTTTAGACCAATATCAGCGCATTGAGCCTTATATAAAGCGGGGCTGGATTGCGGAAGTCGATATCGAGGATATTAATCGCCAAGCGCGCTTAATGATGAAAAATAACTAGAATATAAAAAGTGTTTAGTGTGTAGACGGGCATATTTTACATGTTTAAAGGTGCTATTAAAGCGCTATTTAAAGGATTGATACGATTAAAAAGGACGGCGATAAATCTTCGGAGTTTAATAACGTTCAGCATGAATTTGCTGGCGCAAGCTGCCCTGCGCTTCTGCCCAATGCACAAAATCTTGATGCGAATGCGCGCGCGATTATCAATAGCGTTGTTAATGCGCAGCGTGAAATCATGGCGAAGCGTGCGGACATGGATAGTACGGGGCGACAAGGTAAGCCATTGTTCATTTTGGCGGGTGAGGACCATGAAAGCTCACAGCATTATTTGCACCATATATTATTACTGGAGGCGTTAAAATCTGTCGGGCGTCATACAGCAATCGCTTACGAACAACCTTATGACTTGCTGGCACGTTTTTATACGCAGGGCCGCGAATATGAAATGCGCCCAGATATTCTTGCGGCACTGGTTAAGGCTGACCATGAAAGTGCACTGAGTTTAAAGCTGCGGTTTTACGAGGCTGAAAACCCTTTTGCTTATTTCGCGCATAAAACATTGGCGTATTATGTGCTGCAGCGCTTTGCCGCAGGCGATGATTTATCGTTCATTAGCAGTGATGTGTCCTATGATGGCGATGAAATTATCGAATATGCCGACCCCAAAGCTGTTGCGGCGATGCAGCTTTGTCTTGAAAGTCCAAATGATATGTTTCACTTGTCATCCCCGCAAGGTATGAAAGTTCGCAATACGCATATGGCGACATTCTTGCATCAACGCGCATATGATACGGATGCTGCGCTGTGTATCCAGTTTTGTGGAAAGGCACACATCAATGGTGATTTCAAAGATAATGCCCCGAAAGATGGGCTGGCGCAGAATCTAAAGCGTATGGGCGCTGATGTGCTTGCGTTATCGCTGCAAACAGATGCATTTGCCATGCCGCATCAAGGCCTTTCATCGGCAGAGGTTGTCGAGTGCAATATGCCGCTTGGCCCTGTTGTGGAATATGACCCTCGCTTCACTTTAACCACAAGAAAGCCAGACACGTTAAACAGCGGTGAATTACGTAGTAAAACGGCTGAAGCCGCTTACCTTGAAGATCATTTAATGCAGTTTGGTATGCATAGCAGTATTCTAGATATTGATAAGTATGAAACCTTGAAGGTGCAGTACCGTGCGGATGTTCAGGCGCAGTATGAAAAAATCCGCAGCGCAGAAACCTATCCACGCAGCGGGTCATTCTTTAAACTTAAGGCTTAATTTTGCCGTTTTATCCACCTGAACCAGTTTTCTGGCGTGAAACTTGGCCAATAAAAGCATCTTCAAAAGCATATTTTAACTGACGTCGACTTTGCGCATGCATTGTCCAGCTCATCATCATATAGGCCATGAACATATCAATGGCGAATGTTTTCTCACGCTTTGCTTTTTTGTCTTGGGTCGCTTCGACATCTTTTTTATGCATGTAGGCTTTTTCTTCCTTCATGCGGCGTGCAACTTTACGCTCTTCCATCTCTTCTAGTATCAATCTGTGGCGCTTCATTTCGACCATAGCGCTGGTGGTTTCATCGCTTCTTAGCTCAATCAACCGGGCGCTAAATGCGCTATGCGCGCTTTCGACGCGGTCACTGGCCACTGTCGTCATAGCGTTATATTCAGGGTTGTTTTTGACAGCGAGGTCATCTAATAATGCGCAAGCGTCCAGATATTCCTTATGTAGACTGCCTAAAATAGGGTCTATAGAAATATATAATGAAAGCTCCTGTGAAACGCGGTCAAGACGGCCTGGTAAATCGTTACCTGCTTTGTCTTTTTCACGCGTCTTTTCAGGACGTTTTTTTACATTAACGTCTAAAAGCTCTGGTCTTGTTACGAAAGCCTCCATAGCGGCGGCTAATGATAGATTACGCATTTTTTTTCTCCACACACACGAGGATATTTTTCTTCACTCACAATTGCATGATATAGATAATGTCTTTAAATTTTCTTAATATGGTTTGTTTTTTGCAGAAAATATTTGGTAGTGACACCCTGTACGCGTTACGCTATAAGGGCAAATGTCATTTAAATATAAAACATAAAGGTTACAAATGTCTTTACGTCTTCCTAGAGTTATTGGTCATCGCGGCGCAAAAGCATATGCGCCAGAAAACACGTTGGAATCTATCCATACTGCTGCTGATTTGGGCATTAAATGGGTCGAGCTTGATGTCAAGCTGACCAAAGACGACGTGCCGATCATTTTCCATGATGACACGTTAGAGCGGACAACCAACGGCTCAGGCCCCGTCGCCGAAATGCTTTATGATGATCTTAAGCACTTAGAAGCAGGTAGTTGGTATGCGGATAGTTTCGCCGGCGTGAAAATTCCGACATTAGAAGAAGCCTTAGACGTTATCTATGCACGTGACCTTGGTTTTAATATGGAGATTAAGCCATGCCCAGGGCGCGAAAAAGAAACGGCAGAAGTTGCGCTCGACCTGCTTGCTGCAAGCTGGGATGCACATGAGCAATTACTTATTTCAAGCTTTTCGCATGTCTCGCTGGAGGTCGCCTGTGATATGGCGGGCGATTGGGCGCGCGGCCTGCTGTTAGAAAAAGAAATGCCTGAGAACCTTTCAGACCTTGTTGAGTTCTTTACGCCGAAGACAATTAACTTTGATGCAGAAACCGAGGCCAGCGCCGTTGAAATGCTGCTCGATTTCGAATTACCGCTACTATGTTACACCGTAAACGACCCGATGCTCGCCCGCCGCCTTGTCAATCTCGGCGTTGATGGATTCTTTAGCGACTGTCCTGATGTTATTAAAGAAAACTTGCCGCGCATGCATTAATATTTATATGCGCTCATAAATTACAAAACTATAATTGGGGATGTCTTTACTGGCATCCCCATTTTGTTTTTTACGGCTTGTTTCTTGCCAAATGTCTTTGTTGATGGCGGGGAAGTGGCTGTCGCCTTGATACTCTTGGTGTATTTCGGTGATATAAAGGCGGTCGCATAAATTAATGGTTTCTGCATATATCTGCGCGCCGCCAAGGATGAAAAACTCACCATCTGTATGCTGTTTGGCGGTGGATAGGCCGCTTTTAATGTCGCAGGCGACATCTGCGCCAAGGCTGTCATAATCTGATTGGCGGGTGATGACAACGTTGCGGCGGTTAGGCAGTGGCTTTCCGATACGATCCACAATGGACTCAAATGTTTTGCGTCCCATCACTACAGGTTTACCTGAGGTGGTGTGCTTGAAATACTTCAAATCCTCTGGGATATACCAGATCAAATCATTATCTTTGCCAATAACGCCGTTAGAAGCCACGGCGGCGATAAGTGAACAGATGCCCATTGCTTTGAAGTCCTCTTTCTATACCGCAAACGGGTATTTAATGGCGTCATGGCTTTCATAACCACTTAAAGTAAAGTCTTTAGTGCTGACCCATGATTCAATATCGTCTAAAGATTTAATGTCGGGGTTAATGGTCAGCTGCGGCGAAGGGTATGGATCACGTTTCAATTGAATGTCGCGCATCTGGTCTAATTGGTTCTCATAAATATGAGCGTTGACGATTTTGTGATACGCCTTGCCTGCTTTATGCCCTGTAATCTGCGCGACCAAGGCCAGCAATGCAAAGCACTGAATTTGGTTAAAGTTCAGGCCCAGAGGCACGTCACAGCTGCGCTGATAACTGGTCAGCGATAATGTGTCACCAAGCAGGGAAAACGTGTGGGTGTGCATACACGGGCGCAAACAGCCCATGTCAAACTCACCAGGATTATAAAATGTGACAATCTCCCCGCGATCATCAATCCCGCGGCTCAAATTATCAATCACTTTTTTTAATTGGTCTAGGTGGCTGCCATCAGGCTTCGCCCATGCGCGCCCCTGCACGCCGTAAACACGTCCCATGTCATCATCGCCCTTGCGGTAAGGGTTGGCGAGCCATGCGGTGTTTAAATTGGCATTGGCATCCCATGTCTTGCAGCCAATGTCGCGGAAATCTGCGGCATTATCATAGCCACGTAAATACCCTAATAATTCGGCGATAGCTGCCCTGTAAAAACTTTTGCGCGTCGTGATGAGCGGAAATTGGTTATTGCCGACATCATATTCCAAGTCGGCATTAATCACCGTAAGACAGCGTATGCCTGTGCGTTCATTTTCAACCCACTGGCCTTCGTCGACAATACGCTGGCAAAGGTCTAAATATTGTTTCATGGCTTAACGTCCTTGCGTGAAGAGAGGGGGCATACGATTCATTTAAGTTTAGAAGTTTAAAATCTTCTGGTCTATAGTGGCGAGGGTACAGATTCACAAGTATTTAAAGGCAATTCGATGCGGACGAAATCAATATTAGCAGGCTTATTTACGATTATAGGGGTTATGATCCTATTAAAGTTAGGCTTTTGGCAAGTTGAGCGCCTCGCGTGGAAAAGCAGCTTGCTGACTTCGATTGAAAGCGAATACGCCAAAGACGCTGAGCGTTTCCCCATTACAGCAAAGAATATTACACAGATATATCAAAGCCTGCCGGCGAACACCTTATATCGAGGGGTTATTTCAGGGCGTTTACAAACGCTTGATACTATAGAGTTCATGCCCTCTAGCCCTCATGACGGCGTTCCTGCTTTTATCGTCCGCGCAGTTGTTATGCTTGATGGTGCGCTGCCCGCACGAATTAATCTCGGCTGGATATATTACGAACAAAGAGATGTCGTCATCGCAAGCTTGCGTAGGTTTGATGGGCAGGATTTCGATTTTACAGCCGCTTTGCGCAAAGGAAACCATGATAATGATCGCGCGGAGGCGCTTTATCTGTTTGATGCAGATGAGCATTTATTGCTGTCAAACATCGTAAATGGTCGCAGCGCCAAACCGGAATTGCGCAATAAGCATAAATCATACGCGATTTTCTGGTTCACGATGGCGGGCGTGCTGATGGCATTTTATCTGATTTTCATGATAAAGCAGAAAACGTTACGCTCATAAAAAATGCCGCGAAAATTATCAGCGCGGCATTTCTGAAGATATCTACGACCTTAACTTACGCGGCAATAAGCTGCGGGTTTCTTTGTAATGCGGCGCTCGTCATGACAATGCCGCCAGCGTCAACAATCTGTGCGATTTTCGCAAGGCGGCCTTCAGGCGTGATTGAGCGTGTGGCGTCTTCAATGACGATAACATTGAACTTCTCCGTTAAGGCGTCAAGCGCCGTGTCCCCTGCGCAATAATCAAGAGCGAGGCCCGTGATGACAAGCGTATCCACGCCGTCAGTGCGCAGTTCTTCGGCCAGTGAATTGCCGTTATCAAAACGCGGCGCGGTCTTTTTGTCATTTTCCAAAAATGCAGAATAAGAATCAATGTCTTTATTTGTGCCTTTTTGAATGATTTTGTCAGATGCTTTGAAGGCCAAGTCTTTATGGAACTGCGCGCCTGTGCCATCGCTAGCGCTTTGTTTTGCGTGTTCAGGCCACATCATTTGCTTCCCGTAATCAACGTCTTTTTCTGAATATTCAGCTTCGCCATGTGTTGATGCAAAAGAAATATGGCCGTCAGGGTGAAAATCCTGTGTCCAATACACTTTGTTGAAATGTTCACGTAAGCTGTTTAATACAGGGATGATCTGGTCGCCATCTGTAACGCCTAAAGCGCCGCCTGGGCAGAATGTGTCCTGTGGGTCTACGTTTAAAAGGGCAACGTTATCTGCTGCTGTCCATGCTGTAGTCATTTTATTTCTCCTTACAAAAATATGTAATTATTATTTAATTTGAGCCGCGATCACGCTTGATGAGTTACGCAATTTACGCGCCATCTTCATTTGGCGATCCGTTAGCTCTTCTTCTGCGCCGACCACGTATCTGTGTGGGTTCAGCTGACGCTTATGGCTTTCTTCTAGCATCGCCATGCGCTGAAGGCCACGTTCGCGCCCTTGGTGTACTGTTTCAATATTACCGACAAGCTTGCCTTTCGTGAAAAAGCGCTGTAGCGGGTGATAAGCCTGCGTGCCTTTTTCAAACTCTTTTGACATTGTCGCATTATCACGTTGAATGGACGTGATATCACGCGTTAAAACACCTGAAAATTCATCTTTAGGGTTTTTATACTTGATTGGGTCTTGCTGCCAGTTTGACAAAATCGTCCCGCCATCAAAATAAAGCTGACCGCTATCGGCGCTTTTTAAATAACGCACAACATCAAGCTCACCAGGGTAGCTCATCTTAATCGCATCACCGGAAAGCTTCATCAATTCGCGAGCATGTTTGCGAATATCGTCAGGTGATTTCTTGCCTTCACGTACGGCGTCGCGCATCGCGTCGACTTCTTTGGCCGATATTTTTTCATCAAACACAGCGCCGATTTTGTAAACGCCGCCAAGGCCCGGTTGTTCTTTGGCTGTTACCAATGCTGTGCCGACTGTCCAATAATCAATCTTTGCGCCGTCTTGTTTAAGGGCGTTGATGGTGGCGCGGTCAAGGTCGTTTGATGCGGTGATTTTTGCTTCGCCAAAACCTGCCGCGTCTAATAATTTACGTGCTTCTTTTGATAAATAAGATAAATCGCCAGAATCCAGACGGATGCCTGATAAATGCAGGCCATTTTCTTTGCAAACATTAATTGCATTTTCAACGCCGTGCAGCGTGTCATATGTGTCAACGAGGAAGATGCCGTTATAAGGCATGCCTTTAGCCCATGCTTTAAAGGCGGTGAGTTCATCTTCGTAACACATGATGAATGCATGTGCCATTGTTCCTTTGGTCGGAATGTCATAGCAGCGCTCTGCCCAAACATTTGATGATATATCTGCGCCGCCAACAAACGCACCACGCGTGGATGACAGTCCGCCAACAGCTTGCGCGCGACGTAGGCCAAATTCAAGAATAGGCGCACCGCCTGCAGCTGTTTTTAAATGTGAGGCATATGTTGCAAAGTTCGATTGCGAATTTACGGTATTTAAAATTGCTGCTTCAACCATTAGCCCTTGCCATAGTGGGCCGTTAACGCGGAAAATGGGTTCCGCCGGGAAGGCAAGCTCGCCTTCTGGCATTGCATCAATGGTCAGTTCTAGTTTTGCATTTTTTAGCATTTCAAGGAATTCAGGTTTAAACAATTTATGTTCTGTGCCGTCAGGGCCGGGAATTGTTTTCTTGGCGAGGGTGTAAATATCCGCCTCGTCAAACTTCCAGTTCTTATCCATCCATTCATGAACAATGTTCTGCCCTGCTGTTAATAGATACTGTCCATCATAGGGCGCAGTGCGGATAAAGCCGTGAAACGTTGCTTGCGCGTTATGGCGGTCATCTTCCCAAAGTGCCTGCGCCATTGTCAGCGCATATAAATCAGACCAAAGCGCGGAAGGCTCCGCGAGTGTTTCTTGGTAATAAGGGTAGTTTTCACGTCCTATATAAGGCATCGTATTCTCCTATGGGTATAAATAAATTTATAATGTTAAATTCAGTTTTTTTACAGCGGCTACATATTGTGGGCCACAGTTTATGACGTCAAAGCGCGCGGCGGCGTTCGGGCATTTTGTATCTAATGCCCCATCACTGGCGCAGCTTTTGATTAAAGCTTCACGTTTTTCGGCGACGCTTGGGATGCTGTTGATAATCGCAAGGCGGTCAATCGCGACTTTGTCACCAAGGGCAGCCTGCGTGCTTAACAGTTTTTCTGCGGCGTTACCGACTAATACGCCGTGGCTTAAATAACAAGTTACGCTTTTTGCGCCTTTTTGTTTTAATAAGGTTGCTGCGTTAACCAGCGTGCCGCCGCTATCGGTTAAATCGTCGATAATCACACAGTCTTTATTTTTAACTTTGCCATCAAACTTGGCGATTTTTGTTGCGTTGACGTCGCCGTCTTGGTGGTCTTTCCAGATTTTAAAGGTCTCGCTCAGTTTTAATGTACGGCGTAAATCTGCGGCGCGGCGCTGTCCTGCGTCTCTAGGCTTATCTGCACCATCTGGCGCGCCGATAATCGCGCTGGAATTGCCGTTTTGACGGGCGTCTATAGCGAAAAGCGCCGAGTTTTTTAATAAAACCACGTTATCTTTGCCAAAAACGTCTTTATAAAAGCCTTCTGATGCTTTTGAGTGCATTTCTGAGCTTATAATATGTGTTGCGCCCGCATTTTTGAGCATTTCTGCGTAATATTTTGAGCCAACGGAACATAGGCGGCCATCAAATGGGCGATCTTGGCGGTTATATGGCATGAAGGGGACCGCGGCGATGATATTCTTTGCACCAAGTTCTTTAATGTTTTTGATCGCAAACATTAACTGCATCGCGCTAACGTCAATCGGCTCACGCATGGACTGAACGATGGTGACGTTTTGGCCTTTAATCTCATTGGCGTTAAGTGTGTGCTCATCCAAAATGATTTCTGCGAATGATTCAGAACTCGGGAATGTCGAGAGGCTTGCGCCAAGCAGTGTGAGGTCGCCATTGCTTGCAGCGGCGTTAAATGCGTCTCTTATGCCTGTGGCAACGGCGCTGCCGAGTATGACTTTCATTTCTGATCCATAAATTTGTTATTATATAGCTTTGAGTTATAGAAATTTAACCGTGCTATGTCAAATAAAAACTGGACATAATCTTAAAATTTTCCTACATATAGCTGTGTAATATTTATTTGAAGATGGGAAAACATAAGCATCATGGTAAAACAAAGCTTTGACAAGGCGATTACAAAACAGCGCATCGTGTTATTTGGCGGTTCATTTAACCCGCCGCATGAAGGACATTTGCACATTGCGCAAAAAGCTTATGAAGCGCTTGGCTGTGATGGCGTATGGATGATGGTTGCTCCACGCAACCCCTATAAAGACCCGAGCCTTTATGCTGATTTAGAACACCGCAAAAAAATGTCCGAGCTTATGACCGCGCATTTGCCGTGGCTGACGGTGACAGATATTGAACAAGATTATTTAGATCAAGGTCAGGACTTTATTGAAACGGCCGAAACTTTAAAGCGCTTGCGCACAGATTACCCAAACCATGAGTTTGTATGGATGATGGGCTCAGATAACGTCACGTCATTCCATGAATGGGGGGGATGGGAAGATATTTCCGCAAACCACCTGGTTATGGTGATGAACCGTACGCAGTCAGCCACTGAGATTGATGCCGTGAAAAATGCAAAGGCGATTAAGGCATCGCAGCTGAGATTAACCACCCATGATGGCGACACTGCATTTACGGATGACCGTGGCTTTTATTTGGTGCAAACACCTGTCGTGGAATTATCATCGACGCAAATCCGTAACAACCTTGCGCAGAAACAGCCAAATATTACTGGTTTAAACGCAGATGTCGCGAAGCTTATTGCTGATGAGGGGCTGTATAGTTATGGTCAGGGGGGGACGCCGCACAAAGCAGCCAAGCCACCTAGCGCGAAGCCGAAGCCTTAATTAATCTTCCAGAATTGAATTGAGCTTGAGCGCCAAGCCCATATTGCCGCGAATTTTTATTTTTCCCATCATAAAGGCGAGATTAGGGTCTTGCGCGCCACTAACGATATTTTCAAACACGTCAAGTGAACAGCTAAACGTTGTATCAGCGTCGCCATCATCATGCGAGACGATAGCGGGGCTCTGGTTGGCATCGATAAAAATGACACCCTCATCACCAAAGTCAAATTTAATGCTCGCGTCTATACCGTGTGCCAGAGCCATTTTTTGACGGATTTTTTCGGTGATTGATTCTAGTGACATGAAAGTGACCTTTTATACATTGAAGAATATCGGCGCTGCCGTGGCCATAATTATACCATGAAAAATCGAGCAAATACAACGATGTTTACGAAATGTTAGAGCCAGTTGCAAATAATTCTCATTTACATCTTGACGAACGGGGCGGTTTTAACTAAGAATCGTTCTCATTCGCAACAACTTGTTTCTGAGGAGGCGCCATGTGCATATCAAAACTGTTTAAAAAAGCTACAAAGCCAGAGCCGCAACCAGAAGGCCTGTCACAGGCAGGTACTGAACAGAGCGAAAAGACACAAAAAGACTATCTGAGTGAGGCTTTAGCGAAAAGCTTACTACGGCAAACAACGCCTTTGGGCACAATATATTGGTAGGATCAAATGTCAGATACACAAAGAAAAATGCAGCTCCAAGACTTCATTGATAAAAACTTCGGCGCAAAATTAGCGTCGTGGGCTCAGGACGCCAATGCCGTAGGGGCAACGCCAGTTTATATTGTTACTGGCGCATCATACACTGCATATGATCAAGGATTGCATGGTGAATTTGCGACCCACAGCTTTAGCCGTTACGCCCCGCAGGATAAAAAATATCTGCTCAATAACACGAGTGCGATTGCAGAGCGCTTGCTTGATAAAGGCTGCCGTGTGATCCTTCATGTTAAAGACAGCGCGATTGCTGCAGATGTTTTTAAGCATGTGCCAGATAACCGTGTTCAAATTCTTGATGGTGATTTGGGCCGCCCTGAAATTGTTCATGAAATCTATGACGGGCTTGCGAGTTTTGCAAAAGACGCGCCAATTAAATCCGTTGGGCTTGGCCTGTATCAGTCTTTCGCACAGCAAGGCGGCATTCCGTTTAAAACAATGGATCAAGAAGACGTTACAACGGTTGAAGGCGCGGCGAATAAACGTTTGCGTTTCGTCTATAACATGGCGGCAATGTCTTATGATATGCTGCTTAACCGTCAGGTTGATGATCTACGAATTGTGTCCCTCTCGGCGCTGGCCTCTAGTCGTGCAACATACGGATTACTTGCCGATGCGGCTGATAAATACATGAATGAACTGGCATGGCGCACATTTTATATTGAAGGCCGGGCAATGACGGGCAAAGACATTACGTACTTCCAAGTCAACCCAGGTATCACAACAGCCTGTGATGTTTATAAACTGCCCGAGGTTAAAAAATTAGTGATCGAAGAAGCTGCCGCAGATGGTTTCCCTTTTGATAAAGACATTGCCGAGGGGCGCAGTGACTTACCGCAAATCAGCGCCGATAATGTGGCGTGGGTATCGCAAAAATTAATGACGGCTGAATATGGCGCTGATTTAAACGAAAACCTGCCGCCTTATATCAGACAGCTTTTAAGCGCGGGCTATGAACTTGATGAGTTGAAAGATAAATTTAACGCAGCCGTAAGCAGCGATGGCGGCATATTATCTCTGAATCTTGATAATCAATTGCCTGAACATATTTTTACCTCCGCCACCACCTTTGGCGCTTTGCCCGAAAAGATGGAGAAGAATATGTATCGCCGCGTCAGCTTAACCCCTTTAGGCCAAAAGTTTTAGAACAGATTCAAATATATAAGGACAGATGAAATGAGCGCAGTAAAAGTAAAAACATGGGACGACCTTGTCGGTGAAGAATATATGCAAGAAGGCCATGGTCCTTCTTGGCGCGCGATGGTCGGGCAAATCGTTGAGCCTAGCCTTAAAGACGCAAAAATACTTGATTTTGGTTGTAACCGTGGCGGTTTCTTGCGGATGTTATATGACGCGAAACCGTTTAAAGAAGCGCTCGGCGTCGATATTGCCTGTGATAGCGTTGCTTATGCCAATGCACAAAAGGGAACGCGCCCGCTTTCTTATGCACATAATGATGAGATCCCCGCTCATCACGGTAGCTTTGATTTCGCATTCTCGCATGAGGTTGTTTATTTGCTGCCTGATATGGATGCCCATGCGCGTGAAATATACGATGCCTTAAAACCGGGCGGGGTTTACTATATGGTGATTGGCGAATACGCTGAAAATCCATTATGGCCGCGTTGGTATAATGTGGTCAGTGAATTTTCACCTGTGCCGCCGCAAAACTATTCGCTTAATGACATTGCAACTAGCTTTGATAAAGCAGGGTTTGATATCGCGATTAACCGCCTGAACTGTGATGAGTTTTTTCCTTATACAGCGGGCGGCGACCGCTACATCAAAAATCCAATGGAGCTGGTGAAGTTTATGCGTGAATATATGATGATGTTTCGTTTGGTAAAACGTTAAGACCTTAATAAGCGACCTAAACCGCCATATTATCAATCAGCCTTGCGTTGCCCATTTTTGCCGCGACGAAAACGCGGCAATTTTTTTCTGGGTTAAAATCAGTGACAAGCGCAAGGCTATCTGCTTCGCGGCATTCCAAATACTCAATCTGTCCAAACCCTGCGGCGCTAACTTTATCTGCAGCTGATTTTTGTACGCTTTGTATGTCGCTACCGGCGCGTATCTGCGCGGCAAAGGCCGAGAGAATGAGATTTAACTGGCCTGCAGCTTTGCGTTCTTCAGGGCTTAAATAAGCATTACGCGATGACAGGGCAAGGCCGCTCGCCTTATCACGGCAAATCGGCGCGCCAATAATATCACAATCAATATTCAAATCAGTATTTACGCGGCGGATAACCTGTAATTGCTGCCAGTCTTTCTCGCCAAACACAGCCATATCAGCGCGGCTTTGTAATAATAATTTACTGACAATCGTCGCCACCCCATCAAAATGCGAAGGCCGCGCCGCACCGCATAGGCAATTTGTTAGGTCGCTTGTGATGGAGATGTTACTGGCAAAACCCTTAGGATACATTTCACTGACGCTTGGCGTGAATATGCCTGCAATGCCCCGCGGCGCAAGTTTCGCCGCGTCAGCATCTTCGACGCGCGGATAAGCATCAAAATCTTCATGCGGCGCAAATTGCGTCGGGTTCACAAAAATCGACACAATCACATGGTCGGCTTTTTCCTGCGCAATTTTGACCAAAGATAAATGCCCCTCATGCAGCGCGCCCATAGTGGGAACTATGGCGAGCGTTTCGCTTTTATCTTTACAGCTCTTTTGAAATGCCCGTAATGCGGCACTGGTTTTGAAGTTTTGCATTTGCGCCCTATAGATTAAAAAAAACTCGGGCTATAGATAAAAGCAATGCGCATGAAAAGCAAGACTGATTTTCTATAGCGCGGCTTTGCCTTTCCAGTCTTCTAAATCAAGCTGCGGTTTCTCAGCGCGATATTTTTTGTAAAGTGCAATGGCGGCGGCATCTTCTAAAATTTCAACTCTAACGCCTTTATCGCGCAGCATGCCTTCATTGCCTGATGCATTGGTGATATCCCCCACAACCACACGGCTAAACTGGCGCATATAAATAAGCGCCGCGCAGACATCGCAAGGGCTAAGCGTTGTAAATATGGTCGTGCGGCTAAAATCAACGCGCCCTGCATCGCGAATGGCGGAGGTCTCTCCGTGATTATAAGGGTGGTCTTCTTGAACGAGGGTGTTATGCCCCTTACCAATAATTTTGCGGCTAAGATTATCAATGATAACCCCGCCAATCGGGCAGCCGCCCTCATCATAACTTTTTTGTGCCAAAAGCACAGCGATGCGCATGAAATCAGCATCGCTCAGCCCCGCCCAAAAACCATCATCAATAACCGCGCTAAGGCTCGCCGTTGGTATATGCGCAACCGCATTAAGGGCGGCATCATTTAAAAGCGTGTCTTTGGTGATGAGCTTATTAATCATTATTCCACCGTCACAGATTTGGCCAAATTGCGTGGCTGGTCAACATCTGTGCCTTTAAGGACAGCAACATGGTAAGACAGCATTTGCATTGGCAGTGAGTAGAGTATCGGCGAAATATAGGGGTGGATATCGCCTAATGTGACGGTCCATTTGCTTTGGTCTTTGAGGGCTTCGCAGCCTGCTGCGTCAGAGAATAATAACACCTGACCGCCGCGCGCGGTTGTTTCGCGGACGTTTGATGCTGTTTTTTCGTATAGGGCATCATTAGGTGCAAGGACGCAGATTGGCATGTTTTCGTCAATCAGGGCGATGGGCCCATGTTTCATTTCACCTGCCGCATAACCTTCGGCGTGAATATATGAAATTTCTTTCATTTTCAGCGCGCCTTCTAAAGCGAGCGGGTAGAGAAGCCCGCGCCCGATATAAAGCATGTCTTTTGCGTCAATAAGCTCTTTGGCGATGTTGCGGATTTCATCATCATGGTTGAGGATGTTGGCGGCTTCTGTTGGAATGCTACGCAATGCATCTGCAATTTCTTGTTCCTGCGCCGTGTCGATTTTACCGCGCTTCACGCCAAGGGCGAGGGCGAGGCAGGCCAGCGTCGTCAGCTGCGTTGTAAATGCTTTGGTTGAAGCAACGCCAATTTCAGGCCCTGCCAATGTGTGCAGGACAAAGTCACTTTCGCGTTCAATCGTGCTTTCAATCGTGTTGACGATGGACAGGATTTTTTGGCCTTGACGTTTGCAGTAACGCAAGGCTTCAAGCGTATCGAGCGTTTCACCAGATTGAGATACAAAAATCGCCACGCCGCCTTCTGGCATTGGCGCTTCGCGATAACGAAACTCTGAGGCGACATCAATTTCACACGGGATGCGCGCGAATTGTTCAAACCAATATTTGGCAACCATACAGGCGTAATAAGCCGTGCCGCAAGCAACCAAAGTGAGGCGAGGGCTTTTGTGCAATGTTTCCACTATGTCATCAGGCAGTGTGATATGTCCTGTTGATGGGTGAACAAAGCTGTTGAGCGTATCGCCAATCACGGCAGGCTGTTCGTAAATTTCTTTTAACATGAAGTGGCGATATTCGCCCTTACCCGTTGTTGCGCCCGACTGTGCGGTAATGCGGATTTGGCGCTCGACTGGGTTGTTGTCATTATCGTAGACGGTTACACCATCACGGGTAACAACCGTGCGGTCGCCATCTTCTAAAAAGCTGATTTTTTTGGTCAGCGGCGCAAGCGCATATGAATCGGACGCAAGGAACATTTCTCCGTCACCATAACCAATGGCAAGCGGCGTACCGTGGCGAGCCCCGATCATTAATTCTTCTTCACCGGCAAAGATGATGGCAAGCGAATATGCGCCCTCTAGGCGGTCAAGCGCTTTAAAGGCAGCGTCTTTTGGCGCGAGGCCTTGCGTTAAGTAGCTACTAATGAGATGGACGATGACTTCGGTGTCGGTTTCGCTTTCGAAATGCACTTGGCTTTCGCTGAGCTCGTCTTTAATCTCGCGGTAATTCTCAATAATGCCGTTATGGACGACGGCGACTTTATCTGTGGCGTGGGGGTGGGCGTTTTCCTCGTTCGGAATGCCATGCGTAGCCCAGCGTGTATGGCCAATGCCAACGTGACCAGATGTGCTGTGCGTTTTTAGCTTTTCTTCAAGGTTGATAAGTTTGCCTTTGGCGCGGCAGCGTTCAATCACGCCGTTTTCAATTGTCGCAATCCCTGCGCTGTCATAGCCGCGATATTCAAGGCGCTTTAAGCCTTCAACCAATGAAGGTGCAGCCTCTTTTTTTGCAATAATGCCAATAATTCCACACATAACTCTATCCTATTTCTTTGTCTTTTTTTCTTGAAAACTAGTAACCCAGCCTTCTTTAATCATTGGTTTCATGCGCGTCACATATAGCGCATCAGCAGGGGCTTCTTTAGTCACAACGCTGCCCGCCGCGATTAACGCATTCGCGCCAATTTTGGCAGGGGCGACGATGGTGGTGTTTGAACCAACAAATGCGCCATCGCCAATGATCGTCGCATGTTTATCATAGCCGTCATAATTGCAGAAGATTGTCCCTGCGCCGATATTGACGCCTTCGCCAATGTCGCCGTCACCAACATAGCTTAAATGGTTAATCTTGCTGCCTTTACCGACGCGGGTTTTTTTGACTTCAACGAAATTACCAATGCGGGCTTGTTCGCCAATATCTGCGCCAGGGCGCAGGCGGGCATAAGGGCCAATATCCGCGCCATCGGCAATTTGGCAGTCTTCTAAATGGGAAAACGCTTTGATGCGTACATTATTCGCGACGCTTACTTTGGGGCCGAAAAAGACATTGGGTTCAACCACAACGTCTTGGCCTAATGCAGTGTCCCACGAGAAATAAACGCTCTCAGGGTTTAAAAGGGTCGCGCCATTATCCATTGCGCGCTGACGTAAAGCGTGTTGAACGACGGATTCCAAATGCGCAAGCTGCGCGCGTGAATTAATGCCTGCGACTTCGTCTTCATCATAGCTAATGCAAATCTCAGTTTTGATTTTTTCTGCGGCGGCAATGGCAGGGAGGTCAGTAAAGTAATACTCACCCTGCGCGTTGTTGCAATCAAGCTGATCAAGCCATGATTTCAGGCGCGTGCCATCAACGCAAAACGCGCCTGTGTTAATGACGCTTAATTCTTCTTGCTGCGGCGTGCAGTCTTTTTGTTCAACGATGCGGGCAAGCTTGCCGTGTTTGTCGGGGACAAGGCGGCCATAGCCATGCGGTTCATCAAGTTCAACGCCAAGTACGGAAAGCCCAGCATTATCCAAATGCCGCGCGTCTATAAGGTCTTGCATCGTGTCATGGGCAAGTAATGGCGCATCACCAAGCAAAATGAGCACGTCGCCCTTATGGCCTTCTAATGCAGGCAGGGCGGCCTTGACCGCATCGCCTGTGCCTTGAGCTTTATGCTGAATAACGCTTACGTGCGGTTTGATGACTTCGCGTACATCATCCATATCAGGGGCGGTGACGACAATGATTTTTTCTGGGTTTAAATGCTGCGTCGATTCAATTAACCACGATATAAGCGGACGCCCTGCAAGTTCATGGAGAACTTTTGGTTTTTTGGACTTCATACGAGAGCCCTTACCGGCGGCAAGGATTACAATATTTAAGGATGTGTCTGTCATGTGTGCACGCTAATCTAAATGGCTTGAAATTGAGCAGTGAACTTATATTAGTCAGTGTAAATAAGAAAGTAAATTCCCCATAAACTCACTAATTGTAACGCCGCGTTACAGATATACTTGACTCTTTGCTAATATTATGTAAATATACGCATCAATAAGACTAAATAAAAAGAGTATCTATTGTGTGAGGAAATAAGTAATGCGGGAATTAACCATCCTAAATAACAACAATAAAAGCCTATCCAGCGTTGCAGCGGCTAGCGCGTCACCTTATGAAATGGTGAAGTATAAAATTGAATCAAAAACCTTTGGCCCGTTTGGCCCAACGGCTTCATTTACATTAAACATTCTTGATAAAAACGATCAGCAAGTCTTGCTTGGTTTGGCATCATGGCGCGCATCGCCGCTTTATCGTGCCTATAAGCGTTTTGATGACTTTAATGTCAAAAATCCAGATTTAACTTTGGATATTGGCTTTGCCTTAAAAGCATTGCTCAAGCACCCTTTTGCCGAATTTAAAACTGCAGCCTTTAAAAACCTGATGATTGGCGAGGCGTGCAACCGTGATGAAAAGGCAGGGCAAATTATTATTAATATAACCGCCTTAAAGGCCTTGGTCAGCGCAGTGCGCCCTGCGGCTGAATACGCTTATTATAAAGGCGACCAAGAGCAACAAGATTTCTGGCGGGATATTTTTGGCCAGAACGGCGCATCTTATAGTGACGGTATGATTAGCGGGACATTTGGCTGTGGCGGCACTTTGGTAAAGCCATCGCTCGAGCGCCTACAGGCGTTGATGCCGCAAATTGAACGTGCATTTTATCAGGCGGGGTAAAGATTATGAAGTATCCAGGTTTTTGTGCAAAATATGGTGCGGGTAAGATGTTTGGACTCGGGTTTGCTTTTGGGCCCGTTGCGGGGCTGTGCGTTGAGGCCGCTACGGAGGCGACAACTTTTGTTGAGGCTGCGTCTGCAGGGCTATACGGAGGATATTTTGGCTTTAGCATTGCGGTGATTGCGCACGAAGCTTTGAACCTATATTGCTCGGATAAAGGTTATGGCATAAGCCGCGGCGGGCGGTTGGTTAAGACTACGCAGGCGGCGTCTTATGGCTTGGTGCTCGCAAGCATTATTGCAGCACAACAAACTGAACTGATCGGCGTAGACGAAGAAGCTCCCACGCCTGAAGGCGCGAAGACGTCATTGCAGATGCAGCAGAAAACGCAGAGTATCCAAGATACAGTACGCGCGCACGGCCTTACACTTGTCGCGTAAATTTCACCTTGCCAATTTGGCGTGCGAAACGTTATAAGCTTAGATCGTGCATATTAAACGGAAAGCTTTTCATGTCTTCTCAAAAACTTCGCATTGCCTTTATGGGTACACCTGATTTTGCCGCTGTGGCGCTAGGCGCATTAGTTGGTAGTGATCATGACATTGTCGCTGTTTATTCACAGCCACCGCGCCCAAAGGGCCGCGGGAATAAAGTACAAAAATCCGCCGTGCATTTGCTTGCCGAGCGGCATGACATCGCCGTTTATACGCCTAAATCATTTAAAAAAGACGTGGATGCCGTAAAAGTATTTGAAGACCTCAAGCTCGATATAGCAATTGTTGCAGCTTATGGCCTGTTACTGCCACCATCAATTTTAGCTGCGCCGAAATATGGCTGCCTCAATATTCATGGTTCACTATTGCCACGTTGGCGCGGCGCCGCGCCGATACAGCGTGCAATTATGGCAGGCGACAGCGAAACAGGCATTACCATTATGCAGATGGATAAAGGCCTTGATACTGGCGCTATGATTTTAAAAGAAACATTGCCGATCACGGCGGAAAGCAATGCATCTTCACTGCATGATGCGCTGGCGGCTTGCGGCGCACGGCTAACGCTGAGCGCTTTAACCACGCTTGTGCAAACGGGCGCGCTAGATTCTCAGGCGCAAGATGATGCGTGTGCAAATTATGCCTCAATGCTCAGCCGTGATGATGGGCGTATTAACTGGCAAGAAACGCCTGAACATATTGAACGCCAAATGCGCGCGCTGACCCCATGGCCAGGTGTGTGGTGTATGGATGCTCATGGTAAGCGCCTGAAGATTCATGGCGTTGCATTCGTACCAACAGAACATAGCGCCACGTTAGAAAGTGCAGACCATGGCACGGTCAGGACCAAAAAAGGCATAATTTCCTGCGGTGAGAATAGTTATCTGCAAATCACGACATTACAGCCAGAAAACGCGAAAGCGATGGACTTTGCATCTGCATTAAATGGCAGCTATATCAAAATTGGTGATGTGCTGAAATAAAGCAGAGGGCAGCTTTATTTTTACATTGGTGTGATTTTGATGTCTTTTGTTTTTTCTTTGCCAGTGTCTTTATCTTGGTAGCGTAAAACATAGACTTCATCAGCGCTCTCCTTGGATGTATCAAATTTATCCGTGAGTTTTTCGCCATCTGATTTTCTTTCAATAGAAACATTTGGCATGACATCGCTGCGCCCGATAAACTTATGGCGAGTTTCAAAGAAATTTTGTTGATCTAAAATATGCATGCTTATCCTTATTCTCATTCTTGATGGCGAAGTGTCACAGTGGTATTGATAACACTTCGCGTTACTTATGTCAAACAATAACGCGTGTCGCGGAATAATGCTAGGCGTTGTGCTGCGGCGTAAAGCGTGCAGTTAAGGATAAGGAAATCACAGCCCGCGAATCGAGCCTAAACCGCCATATTACTTCTGAAGCTATTCATTGTAGTTGGCTTTTGGCCCCTGCGTTGATGATGCATCTGCAACGCGGATCTGGTCTTGCAGCATAGCGAAACGTGACTGATATGTCTGTACCGTTCTGTTAAAGGCTGTCAGCATTTCGCCTTTAAGCTTTTCGCCAGTTGGGAGCTTCACAGACCTTGGGTTCATCTGGCGGCCGTCAACATGTACTTCATAATGTAAATGCGCGCCTGTTGAACGGCCCGTTGTGCCGACGCGACCAATCGTGTCGCCTTGACGTACGCGGTCGCCTTTATTAAGGCCTTTTTCAAAACGGTTCATATGCGCATAGGCTGTTTTAAGTTTTGAATTATGGCGGATACGCACATAGTTACCAAAGCTACCATTGCGCCCGATATACTCAATGACGCCATCGCCTGCAGCGTAGATTTTTGTGCCAGTTGGTGCCGCGAAATCAAGGCCTTTATGCATTTTTCCATAGCCAAGCACAGGGTGCTTACGCATACCAAATCCTGAAGAAATACGGCCGCCATTAATCGGTGTCCGCATTAATGCTTTACGAATGCTGCGCCCATCTTCTTGGAAGTAGTCGACGCGCCCATCGTCAAACTCCATGCGGTATATAGGCAGGTCACGGTCAGATAATGTAAGCTGCGCAAACAGAATTTCTTTTTGGCCTGCAGGCTCGCCAGTTTCTTTAACTGTTGCTTCGCGGTAGAGCAATTTGAGGTGGTCGCCTTTGCGTAAGTCTCTTTGGAAATCAACGTTCCATGAATAGATGCGCATCGCTTCTGCTGCAACGCTATATGGAACGTTGGCTTTCTGGGCTGAGCCCAAAAGGGAGATTTCAACGTCAAATTCTCCTGATTTTTCACGATAGACAATTTCTTTTTCGTGGCGTGCGGATACAAATTTCCCTGCGTCGTCTAATGTTACGCGAGCTGATTTTATCGGGTCAAACGGGACGTCAAGCATGGCGATGGTTTTGTATGTTTCGCCATCAACAATGCGGTCTTCGCCAAATAAAATATCAACGTTAAGCCCTGGCTTCATATTGCGTGGGTTGTAATGTTTTGAAAGCGCATCTACTGCGCGATATGCTTCGCTAGCGCCGATGCCTTGTTTACGTAGCAGCCCCGTTAACGTGCCTCCTTTTTTCAAGGTCACACTTATTTTTGCTGGGGCGCTTGGCGCATCATCTTCCTGAGATGACTGTGCGCTTGCTTTGATTTGTTCTTTGATTGCGTCAATGGTCGAGTTCGCATTTTTACCGATGGCTGCGACTTTACTCATGATATCATTTTGTAAGCTGTCCGGTATGTCAGCGTAAGCCATTTTCATTTCTTCAGCAGGCTGGGCGGCGATAACGGCGGCGCCTTTTAGTGTGCCATCTCCGATGGGGCCAGGGTGTTGAGAGAGCTTATAAGCGGCATCATTATGCGCTTGATCTGAAACTTGCATGACGGCAGGGGCGCTATTATTCGCGTGTAAATTCTTGCCATTAAATGCAGACACCCCTGTTAAGAGCACAGCCGCACAGAGCAGTGACACGTAGCGCAGGCGCGGCATGTTATTTTTTGTTGTAAAATAACGCGCACGTAACGGCACCGGCTTACCGATTATAGTTTTGAAATTCAGTTTGTTCTGCATACCCAATATTTTTTTTATTTATACAACACTATTCACTTTACTACTTTACTATAGCAGATGTTTGACAATGGTTAAATTCATAGAGGATTTTATCTAAATTGTGTGTAGATAAATATGTTGCCTCACAATAATATGAGGGCATGTTTCGCCTCTAAGCTGTTAATTTACTCGGTTTAGCACGGCTTCTATATTAGTGCAAACTATATTGCGATTTCCCTGAGAAATCATGGTTTATATGTTGCTGTAGTCTGTGCCTTTACTCATCTTTCTTATTTTTCTTGCTCGGCGCGGCTTTACTTGGAGGCTTTTTATTGCCTGTGGCGGCCGCTTTTTCTTTGGATTTTGCCTTGGCCTTGCCTTCACCTGCTTTTTTGGTGATGCGGCGCTGCTTTGGATATTCAAAGAATAACGCATCGTCAGCGATATCGATAATGACGTCCCCGCCTTCTGTCAGCTTGCCGAAGAGTAATTCTTCCGCGAGCTCTTTCTTTACCTCATCTTGAATGACGCGTGCAAGAGGGCGCGCGCCCATTGCGGGGTCGTAACCTTTGTTGGCCAGATAATGACGCGCTGCGTCGCTAAGTGTAATCACAACATTACGGTCTGAAAGCTGGGCTTCAAGCTGCATGATAAATTTATCAACGATTTGAATAACGGTATTGGGTGATAGCGCTGTGAACGGGACAATGGCATCAAGGCGGTTGCGGAATTCAGGAGAGAATGTGCGTTTGATCTCTTCTGAATCGTCTTGATCTGCGATGGTGTGCATAAAGCCGATCGGCGATTTTGATAACTCTTTCGCGCCAGCGTTGGTCGTCATGACCAATATGACATTGCGGAAGTCTATGGTTTTGCCGTTATTGTCGGTCAGCTTGCCGTAATCCATGACTTGCAGTAACAAGTTGTAAATATCTGGGTGTGCTTTTTCAATTTCATCAAGCAGCAAGACGCAATGCGGCGTTTGGTCGATTTTATCGGTCAGTAGCCCGCCTTGTTCAAATCCAACATAGCCCGGAGGGGCGCCAATCAAGCGAGATACAGCATGGCGTTCCATGTATTCTGACATATCAAAGCGGATAAAGTCGATACCCATTGTATGCGCAAGCTGCTTACAAACTTCAGTTTTACCAACCCCAGTTGGGCCGGAGAATAGATAAGAACCAATGGGCTTTTCTGGGTCACGCAGGCCAGCGCGCGCCATTTTAATCGAATCACACAGGCGCGAAATTGCTTCGTCTTGGTCAAAGACCAATGTCTTAAGGTCACGCTCAAGGCGAGAGAGTACATCTTTGTCGCTCTTTGAGACGCTTTTAGCCGGAATGCGTGCGATTGTCGCGACGACGGCTTCGATGTCTTCAACGTCGATTGTTTTTTTACGTAGATCTTTAGGTACTAAATTTTGTGCTGCGCCAGCTTCGTCAATAACGTCAATCGCTTTGTCAGGTAATTTTCGGTCGCCAATATAACGGTTGGATAGTTCAACAGCGACTTTTAAAGCTTCGTCTGTGTATTCGACGTCGTGATGCGCCGCGTAATATTTACGCAGCCCTTTTAGGATCTCTATCGCTTCGTCAACGCTCGGTTCGTTAACGTCAATTTTTTGGAAACGGCGCACAAGCGCGCGGTCTTTTTCAAAATAATTGCGATATTCTTTATATGTGGTTGAACCGATACAGCGCAGTTCCCCATTAGAAAGAGCAGGCTTCAGTAGGTTTGAAGCATCCATCGCGCCGCCAGAGGTCGCCCCTGCGCCTATTATGGTGTGTATTTCATCAATAAAGAGAATCGAGTCATCAATTTTTTCAATTTCAGACAGCACAGCTTTAATACGCTCTTCGAAATCGCCACGATAACGTGTCCCAGCAAGTAATGCGCCCATATCCAGCGAGTAGATCACGCTTTCAAGCAAAACTTCAGGCACGTCTTTATCAATGATACGCTTGGCGAGGCCCTCGGCGATCGCTGTTTTACCAACGCCAGGGTCGCCAACATAAAGCGGGTTGTTTTTTGAACGGCGGCAAAGAATTTGCACTGTGCGCTCAACTTCTTTTGTGCGGCCAATTAAATTGTCGATTTTGCCTTCGCGTGCTTTTTCGTTGAGGTCACGACAATAGGCGCTAAGTGCGTCTTTTCCAGTTTTGACGGTTTCGTCGCCTTCTTGCGCTTCTTCTTCAGCGCCTTTTATCGGTTTGGCAACATCGCTTTGTCCGGGGACTTTAGCAATGCCGTGTGAAATATAATTAACCGCATCAAAACGCGTCATGTCTTGTTCTTGCAGGAAGTAAACAGCATGACTTTCGCGCTCGGAAAAGAGAGCGACGAGAACATTCGCCCCGGTCACTTCATCGCGGCCCGATGATTGAACATGGATCGCGGCGCGCTGCAAAACGCGCTGAAACGCGGTCGTTGGTTTGGCTTCTTCGCTTTCTGGGTTCACAAGCTCGGAAAATTCATTGTCCATATAGGTGGCCAGCTGATCTTTCAGATCTGTGATTGAAATGCCGCAGCTGCGCAAGACGGCCATTGCGTCTTGGTCTTCTGTCAGGGCGTAAAGCAAATGTTCTAGCGTTGCAAATTCATGCTTGCGTTCATTTGCAACGCTCAATGCATTATGGAGGGTTTGTTCTAAATTGCTGGAAAGCATTCTCGGCCTCTCTGTCTGGATGGACAATTCAATACGGTTCGTTGTGGTTTGTTAGTCGCGTTCTAATGTGCATTGCAGGGGCTGTTCATTGGCGCGTGCGAAGTCCATCACCTGCGTAACTTTGGTTTCTGCGACTTCATAGGTGTAAACGCCGCATAGCCCAACGCCGCGGCGATGAACGTGTAGCATAACATCTGTGGCCTCTTGGCGGGTTTTGTTGAAAAACTTCTCCAATATATGAACGACAAACTCCATCGGTGTATAGTCGTCATTCAGCAACAAGACCTTATACATTGAAGGCTTCTTCGTCTTGGGCTTGGTTTTAATCAGAAGCCCCGCCTGATTGTGGTCGTGATCATCAGCGTTCTCGTCTGAATCAAAGCGCGGCGGCTCATCACTATGATTATTGTCATCCATAAGAGGTGATAACATTTTTATATTTACCTATTTTATATTATTACGACGCATTACATACATTAATATAATTATAGCGCGAAACCAATCAAGGCGTATAATTTTTTTTAACTTCTACACGCAGTTATCACATGGCTTATCGTGTTTAGTATTCTTTATGACTTTAATTACGGGTAAAAAGAACTGTTGTCAGCATATTGAAAAAAAGGCATTATATACTTGAGTTATATTCAAAACTCGTTTATCGACTAACGATAAAATTATTTTACCAAAAACTTGGTAGAGGGCAATTAGGAGAATTTTAAAATGAATGCTATTCGTGCGATTTCATTGTTAGGCCTCAGCGTATCGACGCTGGTTATAGGCGGCGCGGGCGCTGCTCAGGCACAAGAACTAAAACAGATCAGAACACTTAAAGATGCTGTTTCCATCGGTGTGCTGACAAACCCACGTACTGCTGTTGTTCAAAACAGTCGCCGCGCAACGGATAAAGAGCTAGATCAAGCTAAAGCGCTTTATTTGCCATCTATCGACTTTAATGGTGATACTGGCCTTGAGTATAGTGATGACCCTGGCACACGTGGCGGCGCAGATAATGATGATACAGAAACAATGTGGCGCTATGATACTGGCGTAACATTAACGCAAATGCTTTTCGATGGTTATGAAACGAAGTATGAAGTTGAGCGCCAAAAACGCCGTATTCAATCTGCGACAAGCCGCGTAGATGAAACATTAGAGCTCGTAGGTCTAAACATTGTTGAGAACTTCTTAGAAGTAAAACGCCAACGCGACTTGCGTAACATCCAAAAAACAAACGTTGATAAGCACGTCGAAATTTTGGCGATGATTAAGGACGGCGCAGGCGCTGGCCGTAGCACGCAAGCAGATGTTGAGCAGGCGCGCGCCCGTTTGGCAAACGCAAATGCACAATTTGCGAATAACACAGAATCACTCCGCGTTGCAGAAGCGGCCTTTAAGCGTGAAGTCGGCTATATGCCTGCTATGCTTGATATGCCTGTTATCCCTGCAACAGCACTTTCTGGTGGCGTGCAAGAAGAAATCAACAAAGCTTTGGCGTATAGCCCGACTTTGGATGTTTTAGAAGCTGATATTGAAGTTGCACATGCCGAAAAAATGGGCACAATGTCAACTTTCTATCCGCAGGTTGATTTCCAAATGAACGGCCGTACAGGTAATGACCTTGGCGGCATTGATGGTAAAGATACCAGCGCATCTGCTTTGGTTGTTGTGAACTGGAACTTATATCGTGGCGGCGCAGATGTTGCCCGTACGAAGGAGCTTGTTTACCGTACGGCAGAAGCAAAAGAACGTCGCGCACAAACTGCACGTACAATTGAAGACGAAGTACGTCAAACATGGGCTGGCCGCGAAGCTGCCCGCGAGCGTGTGAAACAGTTTGGCTTACAAGAAAAAGCAAACCGTCAGGTTGTAAATGCGTATCTTGACCAGTTTAACCTAAACCGCCGTACACTTCTTGATGTGCTAGATGCGCAAAACGAGTTGGTTGTTTCACGTTCAAACACTGTGAATAATCAATATCTAGAAATGTTCGCAATATATCGCCTCCTCGCCGTTCGTGGTGACTTGATGTCGATTATTGGCGTTGATGGACCATCAGAAGCAAAGCTTTAATACATTTTAAAGCTTTAGCGTTTAATTTCTTTGAATGGGCAAATTTACTCTCAAGCGTAAATCGGCCCATTTATTATATTCAGCTGCCGCAAAGCCTTTATTCTTAAGGAGGAGCTCCGCCTATGTCTTCAGAAGAAGAGATACAGAACGCAAATCAAAACGAACAAGCACAAGAGGGCGCAACGCCGCCACCTGAGCAAGATCATATTCGCAGCGAAGGTCTCGCCGATTATCCTTTGCAGGCAGACCGTATGGCGCAGCGTTTCCCACGCCTTGAGTGTCTACGGATTATGGCGGGGCATTTTGGCCGCCGCACATCATTAAATGCCCTGACCGCAGGTTTGCCGTTTTCAAAAGAAGGTGTTTCTCCTGTGCTGTTCGCTCGCGCGGCAGAACGTACAGGTTTAAAAGTGCAGCTGGTTGAACGTAGCCTCGATGCGCTTGTGACCTTGCCAATATTTCCGTGCATTGCATTGCTCCATAGTGGGCAGGCTTGTATTATATGGGATGTAACCAAGGCTGATAGTGGTGGTTATGATTGTTTAGTTGAATTCCCAGAAACCCCAGATCAAAAAAGCGTCATTGGCCTCGATAAACTCAAAGAATCCTATAATGGTTATGCCTTCTTCATCCGCGCCGAGGCGCAAGTTGATGGCCGCGCGGGGCCGGCAGAAATCGACACCACCCGCGATTGGTTTTGGAAGACTTTAAAAGATAATAAAAAGATCTATATCGAAAGCGGCGTTGCGGCGATTATGATTAACATGTTCGCGCTCGCAAACTCACTATTCATTATGAATGTCTATGACCGCGTCATTCCAAATAGCGCCTATGAAACCTTATGGGTGCTGGCTGCAGGCGTTATGGTTGTCTTTGTCTTTGACTTTATTCTGAAGAATCTACGGGCGCATTTTCTTGATTATGCAGGCCGTAAGGCCGATGTCAAAATTTCATCCATGTTGTTTGAGCAGATTTTGGGTATGCAGCTTGCGGAGCGCCCGGCCTCTGCGGGGGTGCTGGCAAGTAACATGCGCGAGTTTGAAACGCTGCGCGATTTCTTCACCTCTGCGACGCTCGCAACATTAATTGACCTGCCTTTTGCGTTGATGTTTGTCTTGATCATCTTTATTATTGGCGGGCCGATTGCCTTGGTGCCGCTGATTGCTATGCCGCTTGTGCTTATCGGGGGCTGGATATTACAGAAGCCGCTAGAGAAAATCATTCGTGAGTCTATGCATGAAAACGCCCTGAAAAACGCATTGTTATTTGAAACGATCACGGGGCTGGAAACCATTAAGACGCAAGCCGCAGAGGGGCATACACAGCGCCGCTGGGAAGAACTCGCGGATAAAGCTTCGCGTACGTCAGTAAAGTCGCGTCGCGTCGCCGTATTCGCGCAGAACTACTCATTATTTGTTCAGCAAGTGGCCTCTATATCCGTTGTTATTGCGGGTGTTTTTCTTGTCAGTGGCGGCGCCTTATCAATGGGTGCATTAATCGCCTGCGTTATTCTTTCTGGCCGTGCAATGGCCCCGCTCGCACAGGTCTCAGGCCTGCTGACGCGCTTTAATCAGAGCCGCGAAGCTTTGAAGCAGCTTGATGATTTGATGAAGAAAGGCGTTGAACGCCCGAAAGGTAAGCATTTTATCGCGATGCCGCATATGGAGGGCGAGGTAAGTTACTCAAACGTACTCTTCCGTTATCCGGGGCAGACAAAGCCAGCATTGGATGGTGTAAACTTCTCTATCACGAAAGGGGCGCGCGTTGGTGTGATTGGCGCCGTTGGTTCTGGTAAAACAACGCTAGAACGCTTATTGATGAATTTGTATCAGCCGGAAAGTGGCTCCGTTCAGATTGATGGCGCGGATGTCCGCCAAATTGACCCCGGTGATCTACGTCGTAACGTTGGCACGGTGCAGCAAAGTCCGCAGCTTTTCTTTGGCTCTGTGCGTGAAAACATTACAATGGGCCACGAAACGGCCCCAGATAGCGCCGTATTACGCGCCGCCGAACTTTCTGGCGTTATGGAGTTTTTACGCGATTCTGAAGCGGGGCTTGATACGCAGGTCGGTGAACGTGGCGAAGCGCTTTCAGGTGGACAGCGTCAAGCGATCGCCATTGCCCGCGCATTGCTCTACGATCCACCAATATTGGTTCTGGACGAACCAACGGCATCTATGGACCCCGCATCCGAAAACCGCTTACGCAAGCGATTGGAGGAGATCACGCAAGGGCGAACAACAATTTTGATTACTCATAAAGGATCAATGCTGACATTGGTTGATAGTTTGATTCTGATCGACCGTGGCAAGATGGTGGCTTATGGCCCTAAAGACGAAGTGATCGCGAAATTACAAGCACGTCAATACGGTTCGCAAGCGGAGAATACAGATGTCTAAAGAAAAAAATGTACAGCAAGCCAAGCAAGCCGCTAAAGATGATACGGATCTGAATGTAAATGATAAAGGCGATTGGGATAAGATCCGTTCCAATTGGGCGAAAGAACAAGCCGATTTGGCGCGCGCTAAAGCTGAGAAGTTCTTCACCAGTGATGAGGAACTTCCGTTATCGCGTCATTTATTGCTTGTCTTTATTGTTGGATTCTTTGTGTTTTTCTTGCTGTGGGCGAATTTCGCATCACTTGATGAGGTGACGCGCGGGGATGGTAAAGTTATTCCTTCAAGCGAGATACAAGTTATTCAAAATCTTGAAGGCGGTATCGTCGAAGAGTTTTTGGTAAAAGAAGGCGATATTGTCAAGGCAGGTCAGGTTTTGCTGCGTTTACGTGATGTCTCTGCCGCATCAGATTACGGCGCAAATCGCGCGCGGTTCTTTGGCCTTTTGGCGACAAGCACGCGCTTGCAAGCCGAAGCAGAAAACCTCGATTCTTTTGAGTTTCCTGATGAAATTAAAAAGAATGCACCATCCAGTGTACGCGAAGAACTTGAAAGCTTTACCGCTGGGCGCCGTCAGGTGAAACAGCAAATCAGTGTCCTTGAACAGCAATTAGCGCAGCGTAAACAAGAGATCTTAGAGTTAAAGACCCGTGAAAAAGACTTGGCGCGTGTCCTTGCGCTTTCCCGTGAAGAAAAATCAATGATCGCGCCACTTGTGGAGCGTGGCTCCGCGCCGCGTATTGAGCTTGTCCAGTTAGAGCGCGGTATTCAGGAAAAAGTGACCGAGCTTAACGGCGTTTTGCAGTCTATGCCACGTGCCGATTTGGCGGTAAAAGAAGTTGAAGAGCGTATAAGTGAGATTACTCAAACTGCGCGTTCAGCTGCGCAGCAGCAGCTTTCTGAAATCACGATTGAGATGGACACCATTAAACAGACTTTGACGGCGTTAGAAGACCGTAAAGTCCGCACAGAGATTAAGTCCCCTGTAAATGGTGAAGTGAAAGACCTGAAGATTAATACTGTTGGCGGCGTTGTTCAGCCGGGCAGTGATATTCTAGAGATCGTCCCGCATGATGATCAGCTGTTGGTCGAAGCACGTATCCGTCCTGGTGATATTGCCTTCTTGCACCCACAGCAGGCCGCGATTGTTAAAATCACGGCTTATGATTACTCTATATATGGTGGGTTAGAGGCTGAAGTGATCGATATTTCCGCTGATACAATCATGGATGAGCAGGGCGAAAGCTTTTACCGTGTGCGTATCCGTACCAATCAAACAGAACTGAAGCGCAAGGGCGAAGTGCTTCCGATTATTCCAGGTATGGTGGCTAGCGTCGATATTTTGACGGGTAAAAAGACGGTGATGGATTATATCTTGAAGCCATTTGTTAAGACGCTCGACCGCGCGATGCGGGAGCGCTAAAAAAAGGTAGCGCAATATTATGCGCTACCTTGTCGTTTTCTTAGCTGTTGACCCATAAAAGTGCTTCATCCATGCTCTCTGCATCGAATTTGCGCACATTTTTGTGGTTTGTTGACCACTGCGTCGTAAAATGTTCTTTGCCTTCTTCTGGTGGGTTGATGAGTGCAACTTTCCGAATGTGATGACGAAATGGGTTAAGTTGCAAAGCATCGCTGGCGAATTCTTGCTCTTGCCAGCCTTTGTAGTCATCGTAATATATAGCTAGGCGTATTTCTTTGTGACGCTCATAGCACCGTTTTATACGCGGCAGCAGATTTTGCGCCAAATTGACGTGGTCTATAACGCCGGACATTCTTAAGCAGATTACGCCGAAACGATCTTTGGGATGGAATCCATTGTGGTCAAAGTCGTACGGCTCCTCACGGCACGTAGTGACGAGCTGGTTCATATCGTTCTCCAAAAATATTTACACAAGTTACCTCATAATAACAAAATTTACTTTTACACAACGGCGCACCTTCTCATTTGGGTGCTGCTCATAAAGCTGTGCAATTTGTTATATTCTTAAGTCTATAATGAGGGTGGTTAATATTCGCTTAAAAGCCGATCAAAAATCGACACTTTATACGCATATTCTTTGGTTCTTTGCGCTGCATTTCTTGCTGTATAATGCGTAGGTTGCAACGGAGTGGTGAAATTCGCTTTGCTGCGTATAAAGATCGCGTTTATAAAACGCGCGATATTGTGACAAAAAGGTTGATTTTTAGCACCTGATACGGCTTTTATAAATATTGGAATAGTTTCAAAGTAAAACCGAATAAGAAAAGTATAAACACATGGCTTCGCAAGCAGAGTTACAAGGCAATATTTCAGTTATTCTTCCTGATGGGTCGCAGCGTGAATTAGCTGCGGGCAGTACGGGCTTAGACCTCGCGCTGAATATATCCAAATCTTTGGCGAAAGCATCTGTTGCGATTAAGCGCGAAGGCGAAATTTGTGATTTGTCGACCGTGCTGCAAAACGGCGATAATATCGCCATTGTGAAGCGCGATGATGATGAAGGTCTGGAGCTTATCCGTCATGACGCGGCGCATGTTATGGCGCAAGCGGTGCAGGAGTTATTCCCCGGAACGCAGGTCACCATAGGCCCGTCAATCGATAACGGTTTTTATTACGATTTTGCACGTGCGGAGCCGTTTTCGTCAGATGATTTAATGGCGATCGAAAAACGTATGCGTCAAATCATAGAAAAAGGCGAAGCGTTTATACGAGAAGAGTGGGCGCGTGATGAAGCGATCAATCATTTCCGTGGCATTGGCGAGGATTATAAAGCGCAAATCATCGAAGACCTGCCCGAAAGCGAAACCATTAGCGTCTATAAGCAAGGCGAATGGAAAGATTTATGCCGCGGCCCACATATGCCAACAACGAAGCATGTCGGCACAGCGTTCAAATTAATGAAGGTTGCTGGCGCGTATTGGCGCGGCGATAGTAAAAATGCGATGCTGACCCGCATATACGGCACAGCTTGGCGCAATGATAAAGAGCTGAAAGCTTATTTGACAATGCTTGAAGAGGCTGAAAAGCGTGACCACCGCCGCCTTGGTAATGAAATGGATTTGTTCCATTTCCAAAATGAAGCACAAGGTTCAGTATTTTGGCATCCACGCGGTTTTACGATTTATAATCAGCTTGAACAATATATGCGCCGCCGCGTTGAAAGTGATGGCTATGTTGAGGTGAAAACGCCGCAGCTTATGCATTCTAAATTCTGGGAAATTTCAGGTCACTGGCAAAAATACCGCGAAGACATGTTTGTTGTACCTGATGTCGTACCAAACACCGAAGAAGATGGCCCTGTTTTCAAAGAAGAACCTAAAGACTTTTTGGCGCTCAAGCCGATGAACTGCCCTGCCCATGTGCAGGTGTTCAAGCAAGGCATTAAATCTTATAAAGACCTACCGATCCGTTACGCGGAAATGGGCTGCTGCCACCGTAATGAAGCGCATGGCGCTTTGCATGGTTTACTACGTGTACGTCAATTCACACAAGATGACGGTCATATTTTTTGTAGCGAGGAGCAGATATTAGACGAAGCGGTGAAGTTCTGCCAGCTGACAGAAAAAGTTTATCAAGACCTCGGTTTTACCGATTACCGCCTGACTTTAGAGACGCGCCCAGAAATGCGTGTCGGCTCTGATGAGCTATGGGACAAAGCTGAAAAAAGCTTGATGGATGCCATGGATCATATCGGTATGGAATACGAACTTTGTGAAGGGGATGGCGCGTTTTATGGTCCTAAACTTGGTTACGTTCTCACTGACGCTATTGGTCGTGAATGGGGCTGTGGCACGTTACAGCTTGATTTTAATTTGCCCGAGCGTTTTGATGCGACATATATTGGCGAAGATGGCGGCAAGCACCGCCCTGTTATGCTTCATCGCGCTGTACTTGGTACGTTTGAACGCTTCATTGGTATTATGATTGAAAGCTATGCGGGCAAAATGCCATTATGGCTTGCGCCTACACAATGTGCTGTAGCAACAATTACTGAAAGCGCTGATGAATATGCGACAAAGCTCTATGACGAATTAAAAGCCGCCGGGCTGCGCGTAGAGCTGGATGTCCGTAATGAGAAAATCAATTATAAAGTGCGTGATCATATGACGAAGAAAACATCACATTTATTTGTTGTTGGTGCGCGTGAAGCTGAAGAAGATACGGTTGCTATACGTCGCCTTGGCAGTAAAGAGCAAGAGGTGATTAGCCGTGAGCAGGCAGTGAAAATGATTGTTGAAGCATGTAAACCGCCATATTAAGAATTATTTTACGCAAATAGGCCAAGATCAGTATGAATTTTATTGATTTTTGCGTATTTTAGCGTAAATTATGAAATTGATTATAAATAAGATATAGGAGATCACCATTAGAGGACCAGTAAAACCGCAACGCCCAGTTAATGACGGACCACGTATTAACGAGGCTATTCGCGTCCCAGAAGTACGTTTAATTGATGACGAAGGGGAAATGCAGGGGGTTACAAAAACCGTTGATGCATTAAAGAAAGCAGAAGAAGCGGGTTTGGATCTGGTTGAGGTGTCTCCAAACGCTGATCCGCCAGTTTGTAAAATACTTGACCATAGTAAGTATAAATACGAACAGCAAAAAAAGGCGAATGAAGCGCGTAAAAAGCAAAAAACAATCGACCTAAAAGAAATTAAAATTCGCCCAACCACAGAAGAGCATGATTACCAAGTTAAGCTTCGTAATGCTGTGCGCTTTTTAACTGCGGGCAATAAGGTCAAGGTATCTATGCGCTTCCGTGGCCGTGAAATGGCACACCAAGATGTGGGCATGAAAGTTATGCGTCGTCTTTTGGCTGATGTCGAAGGCTTAGGTAAAGCAGATATGGGGCCTCGCGTTGAAGGTCGCCAAATGATAATGGTGCTGAGCTCTGAAGTTTGATCATAAACATCCTACGGATCAGGATACGCCTTCCGTAGAAGATAAACATGTGCGCCGCGACCAATATAAACTATTGGCGCGGATGCTTTTTATGGCGGGGATTGTCTTTATTAGCGTTGGTGTTTTTGCCGTGCTTTCACCCCAGAGCCTTGCCAATATGTTAGGTATGGATGCTGAAAGTGTTAAACTTATGGGCTACGCCCTCGGTTTTGCAGGCTTTAGTGACTTTATTATTGCCAAGGTTTTCCAAAGTAAATCATAGCCCATACTGAAAAGGCGGCATATTGTGATCGACTTATTTATTGCGACATTTATTTCTTTATTCGTGATTGTTGACCCATTGGGATCAGCAAGCGTTTTTGCCGCGATAACCAAAGATATGTCCAAACAAGATGCGCGTAGAATTGCGCTAAAAGGCGTGGTGATCGCAATCTCAATTTTGATGGTCTTTGCCTTTATCGGCGAAGCATTGCTTCATCATATGGGGATTTCGCTGCACGCTTTCCGCGTTGCAGGCGGCACATTATTATTCGTGACTGCATTTCAAATGATTATGGGCGCAAAAGGCGCAGACCACTTTGCGGAGGGCATGACATCATCTCCGCAAGGTTTGCAGTCCTTGGCTGTTTACCCCGTGGCTATACCACTATTGGCGGGGCCTGGCTGTATGACGGCCGTTGTACTTCATGCCTCAGAAGCTGCGAGCCTTAGCGGCATAACTATTGTTGCTTTTGCCGTTTTAGTGGTGCAGCTTATTTCGCTGCTCACGATGTTGATGTCAGTAAGAATTGTAAGCTTTATGGGGCATACAGGCAGCTCTATCACCGCGCGTATTGTCGGCATCTTGCTTGCTGCATTATCTGTACAGTTTATAGCGGATGGTATTCGGGGGCTTATGAATGCGCATAACGGTATAGCGGGTTTTTAGCGCTTAAAGCACGTGCTGGTCTTGCTTCACAAGCTTTTGGACTTTTTTAACCATCATATTGCGGCGGATGGATGATAGGAAGTCAATAAATAAGCGACCATTTAAATGGTCAATTTCATGTTGGACGCAGTGATTAAGTAGCAAGTTTTCTTCAGCATTGGTCAGTAACTCATGCGGCGCGCCTTTTTCGTCAAGGTATTTCACGCGTACCGAAGCTGGACGCTCAATATCAGCAAATTGCTGCGGTATGGATAGGCAGCCCTCTTGATAGACGCTGCGTTCTTCAGATTCCCAGATTATTTCGGGGTTAACCATGTATATAGCTTGCCCGCGTTGATCTTCTTGCTGAGTGACGTCCATGACCAAAGCGCGGTTAAGTATGCCAACTTGGTTCGCCGCAAGGCCGACGCCTTTACTTGCGTACATTGTTTCTAACATTTTAGAAAGCTGCTTTTCTATTGCTTCGTCAACGGTGCCAATAGTGTCTGCCTGTTTCTTTAATACAGGGTCAGGGACTTTTACAACGTCGTATACTTCACTTGTCATCTTTATTCTATCCGTTTTTGCCGTGCTTAGTTGGGCGTATTAAATAAGTTTATAAAATAATAACTAGGGCGATGTAAACCTCTTTTCCAGTCTTAATTTGACATATTGCGTAAACGAGAGTATGTTATGTGTTATAAACAATAATATTACAGGTATTTTAGCCGCACGTAGAGAAGTATTCTACAAAGCAAAAATTATAGAAGGTTCATGATTATGAGTAAAGATACACAACAATTAGTAGACGCGTTACAAAGCCAAGGCACTGCAATGCCTTGCGCAGATTTACTTGATTTATTTGATAACGCGGTGCGCGATAACCGGATTGATAAGGGTGAAGTTGTTAAGGACCTTGGCGCAATAAATGTTAGAAGCTTGAACGAGATGTTTAATGACTTTACAGCTAAGAAAGTGCAATTTGATTGCCCTGCTACAACCAAAGAGACCTTATATCCAGAGCTTGACCCGTTAGTCAAACAAGCAATGGTGACGCATCTCAATAAAGCGTATCAGCTTTAATAAATCGATTATGCAGCGTCCTCGCTGTTATGGTCTAATATACGCGGCGTGGCGTCAATCTGTGTGGGGGTGATAATATCATGCCCACCAGTACCAATTTTCAAATCATTAAATTTACGCGCACCCGGCAGGACGGATGATTGCAATGATCCAACGGCTTTGTTGTAACCATCAAGCGCAGAGTTTAACCCCTTACGCAATTTCTCCATATGGCCTGTAAACGTGCTCAGGCGTTTGTATAAATCAGTGCCGAGCGCGGCAATGGTTTTGGCTTCTTCGGCAACGACTTGCTGCTGCCAGCCATACATGACGATGCGCAGTAAGCCCATCATCGTTGTGGGGGACGCCAAAATAACATTATGCTTTGCGGCATCTTCAATTAAGTTTTTATCGCTCGATATCGCCATTGAAAACAGGCTCTCTGTCGGCAAGAACATCACAACAAATTCAGGGCTATCAAATTGCTGCCAGTAGCTTTTCGATGATACCGTTTTTAAGTGTTCACGCAGCTTGACGGAAAAATCTTTAAATGCGCTTTGCTGCTGAGCAGGGCTAAGCTCTTCTTCGACGGCTTTCCAATATGGTTCAATTGGCGTTTTTACATCAATGATAATGTCGACACCGCCGGGCATGTGTACAACAAAATCGGGCTTCAAGCCGCGGTTGTTTTCATCGGTAACGTGAACTTGCTGACGGAAATGCGTGCCTTCAATCAAGCCAATAGCTTCAAAAGCGCGCTGCAATTGAAGCTCTCCCCATTTACCGCGGTCATTGGTGTTGGATAGGACTTTGACCAAATTTCCTGTTTCGTGGCGTAGGCGCTGCTGTTCGAGTGCAAAGCTTTTGAGCTGACCTTCTAAGGTGTTGCCCGTCTTACCTAAATGATCAACGCGCTGTTCCATATCTTTAAGCGTCTTGGTAATCGGGTCTACCAGTTCAGCAATCGCCTTTTGGCGCTTTTCAAAGTCGCTATGCTGCGAGTTTTGGGTTTTTTCGATGTTCTCACGCGCAAGCTGTAAAAACATTTCATTGTTTTTCATTAACGCCTCGCCCGCAAGAGAATCAAAGCTCTGACGCAGTGCATCAGGCGTTTGTTCAAGCTGCGCATTACGTTTTTCTAACGCCATAAGACGTAGGACAAGGGGAACCGCGGTACAAATGGCACCTAAACTAAAACCAGCAATGCTGTAAACTAAATTTTCCATGATGATTTATATAAGCATAAATGCGCCTAAAACAATAGGTGAGAAAATGGTTTTCCCACCTATTTATAATCAACCCGTGCAAGGTAGAGGCCATGTGGCGGGGCAGTTGGGCCGCCATGGGCGCGGGTTTTGGCTTCTAGTGCGTTTTTTAAATCATGCCGTGACCATTTGCCAAGGCCAACATAAGCAAGCGAACCTGAGATGTTGCGGATCATGTGCCTTAAAAAAGCTGGGCCTTCAACGTTGATCCGTATGTCTAGACCGCCGCAGCGATCATAATCGCGACACTCAATATGTAGCTTATCAATTTGGCGGATCGGGGAATTGGCCTGACAGTCGCGTGCACGGAATGTCGTGAAGTCATGCCGCCCAATCAAAACGTCACAGGCATTCTGCATCGCATCAGGGTCAAGCTTGCGGAATATGTGCCAAGCGCGCCCCGCATCAACGGTTAGGGCAGGGTTACGCGCCACAATGCGGTATATATATAACTTGTTCTTGGCGGCAAAGCGTGCATGAAAATCATCGGCAACGACTTCGGCGTGGATAATCGAAATGGCGTGACCGCGTAAATGCGCATTAAGGGCCTTGGTCAGTTCAAAGCCATTATATTCACGCTCAGCAAAAGCCAGGTCGAAATGCGCAATTTGCCCAAAGGCATGGACACCAGCATCCGTGCGCCCCGCGACATGTACGCGAACATCCTTCTGACAGAACGCCTTAATCGCGCCTTCAATCAGCCCTTGAATACTCGGCTGTTCAAGGTCCTGCACCTGCCAGCCACAAAAGGCGGCGCCATCATATTCAATGGTTATTTTCCAGCGTTTGGTCATCATTTTACTGCGGTTAAAGGTTTCTATGGGGCGTATATATGCATGGTTTGATGGGAAATGTAAAGGCGGGTGTTGACATAAGCTCGCTTTGGCGATAGTGTCTTTTTTTCATAATAGAAGTTTAGAGGGGAGATACTCATGCCAGAAGAAAATAAAGAAACAATACAAGCAGCCTTGGATCGGGCCACGCGCCTAAATACTAAGTTTAAAATTGCCACGTCCGCAGTTGGCGCAGGATTTGGTATCACTATGTGCTCAGGATATCTACTTGGCCTAGTGCCGTCTGCCGCGGCACTCTATTTGGGTTATAAATGGGCCGGCGAAGATAATATTAAGCAGTTATCATTAGTTAGCGCTCTGGGCTCACATATGGCTGGCTTAACAGTGGGTACTGTTCTTGCACATGGCATGGGGCTGGGTGATGTGATTGAATATGACTTCGCCGCTAATGGATTAGAGCAAGATAGTGCCTATGTGCAGCCAGCTGAAGAACGCGCGGCGATGAACACAAATGAAATTATTGTGCCGAAATTGAAGGCTTAAGCGGCTTTACGCATATCATCATCGACATTTAATAAAATAGCGCGGAGCTCATCAAGGCTGCGCGCTTTTGTTAACTGGCCTGATAATGCAGGGTCACTTAACATACGTGATATTTTGGCAAGGCGCATTAAGTGACGCGTGCCATCGCTGCGCGGTGACAAGGTTACCCAAATAATTCGTACGTCTTCGCCATCGGCGCTGTCAAAATCAACGGGACTTTCAAGATGCGCAATAATATTTAAGGGCTTTTTTAATTCATTCATCCGAATATGGGGGATAGCGATGCTATGCCCAATGCCTGATGTTGCTTGGCGTTCTTGGTCAAGCAGCTGATCAAACAAATCAATTTCGTTTAATGTTGTGTTATGTTTGCAAATAAAGCGCGCGATGTCGCGCATGCATTCTCGCTTGTTCTTCGACTTTAATCCATAAAGAGCATAATCAAGCGTAACATCTTTATTCAGTTGCATCGCGAATTTCCTTTCTGAAAATTATTGCGTGGCGAACTATTAGCTTTAGGTAGCATAGGGGAAAATAAAAAGACAGCATAAAATTTTTGGCGCAGGCGCTTTCTTTGCAAATTATCAAGCTAGGGCCACTTAAAGCATGTTTTTGATAAGTTCAATGTAAGCGCCATTTTTGAAATAATAGTATAAATGCTATTTTATCAGCCTGTGCTGTGTTAATTTAATGGTAGAGGATTATTGCAGATGAAGTTTTTACAATTTATTACCGTGCTTATAGGGCTCGCGGCATTATCAGCCACATCACAGGCCGGCGAAGAAACGCCGTTTAAGATGTCGTTTCCTTTAAACTGTGAATTACATAAGGACTGCTGGCCGTTATATTACGTTGATGTCAACCGAACGGAAAATGTCGTCGAGGATTATGCCTGTGGAAAACGCAGCTATGATCAACATAAGGGCACGGACTTCGCCATACGCGATTCGCTAGCAATGGCAAAAGGCATTGATGTCCGGGCTGTCGCTTCGGGCACTGTGCTACGCCTGCGTGATGGCGTAAATAACGACTTTAAGTCAAAAGATGGGCTGGAAGCTGTACGCAAAGCGGGCATAGAATGCGGTAATGGCGTGTTTGTCGATCATGGCAATGGCTTTGAAACCCAATATTGCCATCTGAAGAAAGATTCTATTGGGGTAAAGCAGGGGCAGAAGGTTGAACGTGGACAAAAGCTTGGCGAAGTCGGCGTCTCAGGCCTCGCAGAGCACCCGCATCTGCATTTAAGCGTCTATAAAGATCATGAACTGATAGACCCTTTTATGGGCAAGGACGTTATTAAAGCAGACTGTAGTAAAGATTATTACGATGTCAAAACCTATTGGGATGATACGCTCCCGCCGCGCGATGAACGCCCAAGTTTTTATGATGCAGGCTTCAGCACAACCATGCCGGCTTTTGATTTGATTGTGCAGGGGCAAAAAGGCACTGTGCCAAAAATAGGCGCAAAGGCGTTTATTTTCTGGGTGTCGATGTTTGATATTCGCAGTGGCGATTATATCGTCATGAAGATTAATGACGATAAAGGGCGCGAGGTCGTAAGCCGCACAATATCGCAAGATAAAGACAAAATCCGCCAGCATTACGCCGCAGGGCGCAAAATTTCCAAGGGGCTGCCCGCGGGGATATATACCGGAAGCGTGGCGCTGACGCGGGTGATGGATGACGGCAATACACAAACTTATCGCCACAGCGCCGTAATTACACTAGAATAGATACGAATATTAATGCAACCGGCTAAAATGGCGCACAAGGTATCTCTATGGATTTTATGACTTTATTTCACGACTGGGCTGATGTGATCTGGCTGCCTATCGCCGCCGTTGCTGTCCATAAGGGGCAGCGTGTTAAGGCGGTGGCCTTCGTCGTTTTCTGTATGCTGACCATGCGCCTACAAGATGAAATCATCCGTGATACGGGGTATAATACAGGCTATTTAAACATTCTGCAGTCGGATATTTTCAACCGTGCGCAGATTGTTTATTCGATTTTTATCATTCTTTACTTGATTTTGTCCCACTATTCACCGCATACAAAGGGTGTACTCTATATGGCAGCAAGCATTAGTATCTATTTTATGGCCTTTATTAGCGCGATGGTCATTATGCTGCTGTAAAAGCAGGAAACACAATATTGGATTATATTTATGTCGAAAAAGACCGATTTTTCAAATAAAACGAATAAAAAACGGACCACGCGAAATGCGTCTGAGCATGTAAAAAGCTCAAAGGGGCGTAAAAACTCGTCAACGCGGTGGCTGAGACGTCAGCTTAACGATAAATATGTCCATGAGGCGCAGCGCCTAGGTTATCGTGGCCGCGCAGCATTCAAAATTAAAGACATTGATGAGCGTTTCAAAATTTTCAAAAAAGATTCCACTGTAGTCGATCTGGGCGCTGCGCCTGGTGGTTGGTGTCAAATGGCGCTACAAAGCGGCGTTAAGAAAGTCATTGCGCTTGACTTGCTACCTGTTGAATCTTTGTCTGGTCTTGTTTCTTTTGAAATGGACTTCATGGAAGACGACGCGCCAGAAGCCTTGTTAAATGCACTTGACGGCGTGCGCCCCAATATTGTAATGAGCGATATGGCGCATAATACCGTAGGTCATAAAAGCACTGACCATATAAGAATTATGGCTTTGGTTGAGGCCGCGTATTATTTTGGGCGTGACATATTGGAAGAGAACGGCACATTCATTGCAAAAGTATTCCAAGGCGGCGCCGAGAGCGACTTGCTTGCGCTTGCAAAGCGAGAATTTAAAACGGTACGCCACTTTAAGCCGCCTTCAAGCCGTAAAGAATCCTCAGAAACATATCTCATCTGTACTGGTTTCCGTGGTAAAAGCGACTAGTCGCTGTTTAGCGGCGTGCATTCTGCAACGCTGTGGTTAAAGCGCTCTAAAAACATAGGGTGTTTCGCAAGGTACACCTTAGAAAAATAGACGCCAACCGGCTTATCTGTCAGTGTGTGTACGTCAATTTTATCTGTGAGATTATTTTGCGCGATTAGCGCTTTCATCACGTGATTATTTGCAACGGCAACATCGATACGTTTTTTGACCAGGGCCAGTAGCAAGGCCTCTGTGTCTCCGGCTTTGAGGGTGACATTGTAACCGTGTTCCTCTATCCAGCTTAACATGTTTGCGCGGCGAAATCCGCCAAAGGTTGCTTTGGTTTTAAAGTCTGCTTCGCTCGGGTTATGTGATGTTTCCTTCAATATGAACCATTGCCATTCTTGATCCGCTATCGTGGATGACAGTTTGGCGTAACCATCGCGTTCTTTATTATGCGACGCGGCGAAAAATCCATCCGCCTCGTTATTTCTTACCATGTACTGCGCGCGCGCCCACGGGACGACGTAGATGATATGGGGGTGCTCCATTATGTTTAGCGCACAGCGTACCCTGTTTACGGCCATACCCTGAAAGCTTTCATCTGCGCGATATTTGATGGTGGCGTTCTCAGCATAAGATCCATAAGGCGCAAAGATGTGTGTGGCAAGGCGTAAAATGTCTTCTTCGGCGCGCAGTGGAGAGGGCGCAAGTGTTAAGCCGATAATAAAGTAGCCCAAAACAGATAGGGCTTTGAGGCTGTTTATAAACATAGTTATTTCTCCCCGTTGCGCCATGGATTGCTGTTCTTCTGCGCTGGCTTTAACGTCGGTATCGGTGTGTCTGTCATGTCCGATAACACTTGAATGCGTTTTTCAATGGGCGGGTGGGTTGCGAACATATGCATAAACCCAGTTGAGTTTTCAATGCACATCATCTCGACATCTTCGGGCAGGTCTTTTATCGCGTCATGGCCAGATATACGCATGAGGGCACGCATCATGGCTTCTGGGTTTTTGGTCAGCTCGACCGCGCCAGCATCGGCCAAATACTCACGCTTACGCGATAGAGCGAAGCGAATAACAATCGCAAATAAATAGCCGACGACCATTATGGCCAGCCCCAAAATCATCAACCCCCCACTGTTTTTATTATTGGATGAGCTTGAGCGCCGCGAGCGACCGCCATAAATCAAGCTACGAAATGCCATCTCGCAAAAGAAGCTAATCATACCGACGAAGACGACGCTAATAATCAGCAAACGTACATCGCGGTTCATAATATGGGTAAGCTCGTGAGCAAGGACGGCTTCTAGCTCGTCATCTTCTAGTGTCTCCAGCAGGCCGCGCGTAACAGTTATCGCATATGTTCTATCGTTTATGCCGCTGGCAAATGCATTTAAAGCAGGGCTTTCAATGATTTGGAAGCTCGGCATAGTAAGGCCGCGAGAAATACAGAGATTTTCCAGCAAGCTATAAAGCTTTGGCTCTTCCTTATAGGTGACAGGCGCGGCATCCGTCATTTTTTGGATCATGCGCGTGTGGCTGAAATAAGCAATCACAAACCAGAGTGCAGCGGCGATAAGCGCCCAGTGCCCATATTGCAGGCTCATGCTCCAGCCGGTATCGAGGGCGATGTTCAGCGGCTCGGCCTTGCCGCTAAGCAGGCCAAATTTAGCCGCGCCAAAATAAAAAGCATAGATCATGCCAAAAAGCAGTACAGGGAAGCCTGCCAGTAATATGGCAGAGCGCAGGTTGTTATTATATATATGCGTGGTTAGGCCGACCGCTTTAAAGGGCATGGTGTAATGCTCCTCGGGCGCTTACGAAAAGCTAACTTCTGGGGGCTGCGCGGCGAGTTCTTTTTCCGCTGCATCCATTTCGAAAAAGCTTTCTTCGCCGAACTTAAACATATTTGCAACAACCACAGAGGGGAAGGATTGAATGGAAATATTATATTCTTTCGTCGCGCTGTTAAAGAACCTACGCGCCGCCGCGATTTTTTGTTCAATATGCGAAAGCTCATCTTGCAGTTTGGCAAAGTTTTGATCCGCTTTCAGGTCTGGGTAATTTTCTGCAACCGCCATTAAGTTCATCATCGCCGTACCAAGTACAGATTCTGCTTTTGATACATCATCGACATTATCGCCAGTTTTCATGGCGCTTGAACGTGCTTCGGTCACGGCCGTTAAAATGCTTTCTTCGTGCTCGGCATAGCCTTTAACCGTATTGACCAAATTAGGGATCAGATTGTGGCGTTCTTTAAGCTGAACATCAATATCAGAAAACGCATTGTCGCGTGTTTGTTTCATGCGAATGATTTTGTTGTAAAGCGAGATAATATAAATAACAATAACGGCTAATATCGCCAGAAAAACCCAAGATCCCATAGAGATGCTCCTAAATATGAATATAAAACGCATCACGTATATTATGCGCAATAAAGAGTGTAGCGCATAATTGTAATTTTATAAATATTAAATCGTCGCCTTGGGGAGAGGCTTATTCGCCGAAGACAACATTCTTCATGATATCAAGAATGATTGACGTTGTTTCATCAATAAGGACAATATCATGACCAATGATAAGGCGCTTCGTACCGGATTTAACGCTCGGCAGTCGGCTTAACAAATCGGCGGGTAGGTCACGCTTCTCTATGCCTGGTGGCAAGCGGCCATTTTTTGTGATGTGACGCGCAAGCCCAGGTGGGAGGTCTTCTTTTTTTGCAAGACCCGGCGGCATTGATTTACCTTTGCTCTTTTTGTGCTTTTTGCGCTGCTTTACTCCATCAGCGTCGCTATGGTTTTGTTGGTAATACTCACCAATAAGGTTTTTTTCTGCTGCGCTAAAAACGCGAGCAAGAACATCTTTATTGAGCACATTTTTTTCAGCTTTTGCTGACGGAGCCGCCGTAGAGACAGTAAGCGCAAGAAAAAGAAAAGCAGATAAGGCGAGATGAAAAATTCTAAGCATATTTAGCTCCTTTATGTGCCGTGCGGGCAAGCGGTGCGCTTAACCTTGGTTTTATGTTTGATTAACTGAGTTCCTTGTGTCCCGCAATCAGGCGGTCAACGACCTCAGGCTCAGCCAACGTCGATGTATCTCCCAATGTGCCAAACTCATTGGCGGCAATTTTGCGCAAAATACGGCGCATGATTTTGCCGGAGCGCGTTTTGGGCAGGCCGCTGACAAAATGCAGGACATCAGGCGTCGCAATCGGGCCGATAATCGCACGCACCGTTTTGACAATTTCCTTTTTTAGTTCATCACTGGGTTGCTGCCCTGCACGTAAAATGACATAGGCGTAAATGCCTTGGCCTTTTATGTCGTGAGGGAAGCCAACCACAGCCGCTTCGGCGACTATGTCATGCTCGGCAATAGCACTTTCAATCTCGGCTGTACCAAAGCGGTGGCCAGAGACATTGATAACGTCATCTATGCGCCCTGTGATCCAGTAATAACCGTTTTTATCACGGCGCGCCCCGTCACCTGTAAAGTATTTGCCTTTATATTGGCTGAAATAGGTTTGTATGAAGCGTTCATGGTCGCCAAACACGCTGCGCATTTGTCCCGGCCAGCTGTCAATCATGCATAACGCGCCTTCGCACTCGCCTTCTAAGACTTTACCGCTTTCTGCATCAACAATTTGCGGCTGTACACCGAAAAACGGCACGGTCGCGGAACCCGGTTTCGTTGATATAGCGCCAGGGAGCGGCGTTAATAAATGGCCGCCAGTCTCTGTTTGCCACCACGTGTCAACAATCGGGCAGCGCGCCTCACCGACAACTTCATGATACCACATCCATGCTTCATAATTGATCGGCTCGCCCACGGTCCCCAAAACGCGCAAAGATGAGCGGTCAGTCTTAGTAACAAAATCATCACCAGCAGCAAGCAACGCACGCAGGGCCGTTGGCGCAGTGTAGAAGCTATTCACTTTGTGTTTTTCAACAACTTGCCAAAATCGCGACATATCTGGGTAGCTAGGCACGCCTTCAAAAACAAGTGTTTTCGCACCATTGGCAAGTGGGCCATAAACAATATATGAATGCCCCGTAACCCAGCCAACATCAGCTGTGCACCAGTAAACATCATCCGCCTTGTAATCAAACACAAGCTCATGGGTCATGCTTGTATAGACCAAATATCCGCCTGTTGTATGCATTACGCCTTTTGGTTTGCCTGTGGAACCTGAGGTGTACAGAATAAATAAGGGATCCTCTGCATTCATTTCCGCGCAGGGGCATTCAGTGTCTTGGCTGCCGACAGCGTCGCTCCACAGCACATCGCGGCCCTCGGTCATATGTATAGGCGCATCTGTGCGCTCTAAGACAATCACGGTCTTAACATCAGGGCAGCCTTCTAGCGCTTTGTCGACGTTCGCTTTGAGGGCAATCGCCTTACCGCCGCGTAGCCCTTCATTGGCCGTAATAACAAAGCTAGATTCACAGTTAATGATGCGGTCGCGTAATGCCTCAGGCGAAAAGCCGCCAAAAACGACGTTATGTACGGCGCCGATACGGGCGCAGGCAAGCATCGCGTAAACCGCTTCGCAGATCATAGGCATATAAATTGTCACACGGTCACCTTTTTTAGCGCCGCGGGCTTTCATAGCATTGGCAAGCTGACAGACTTTATCTTTTAAGGTGCCGTAAGTTACATGATAGGAGTTATTCGGGTCATCGCCTTCAAAAATCAAGGCTGTATCATTGGCTTTTTCAGGCAGGTGGCGGTCGATGCAGTTGTATGATGCGTTTAAGACGCCGTCCTCATACCATTTAATGTCGACGTTACCTTCAAACGAGGTGTTTTTAATTTTTGTCGGTTTTTTGAACCATGTGAGACGCTCCCCCATTTCGCCCCAAAAGCCTTCTGGATCAGAAACGGAACGCTGATAAAGCTCTTGATACTGCTCTAGTGACGCAATATGCGCGTTCTTTGCAAAGTCTTCACTGGGGGCGTAGCTTTGCTCGTCATGTGTATGTGCGGTTTCTGCCGTCATTTTATACTGATCCTTGTTCTTGATATGTAGGTTTAAATATACAAAATATACATCATCTAAACTTTAAAGGAATTTAGTATTACACGGATGGCAGGCGACAAAAAGTCTCTATTTGTTGTGCGTCGCACAAAGAAAAACCGCTCATAATATATAAGCGGTTTTTATCAATTGCTATCTTGCGATAATGTAAGTGCCAAATTACTCCGCATTCGGAACCACAGCGGGAGTGACGGTTAGCCCTAAAAGCTCTTTTGGTGATTCTGCACCAATTTCTGCAGCAGATGGCAGGTCAGCAGGATTTTTAGATAATGTCCGTAACCATGCAATCATCGCGGCGCGGTCGGCTGGTTTTTTCAGGCCAGCAAAAGTCATTTTTGTTCCGGGGGCATATTTTTTAGGCTTCCAAAGGAACGCGTTGAGCTCTGCGTATGTCCAAACTTCGCCGCCATTTGTATTCAAAACACCAGAATAGCTAAAGCCTTTATGGTGCTGCTTTTGAATGTTTACAATATCATACAAATTTGGGCCGACGCCATTGGCGCCGCCTTTGTCGAAGCTATGGCAGGCTGCGCATGCTTTTGAAAGTTTTTTGCCGCGCTCAATATCTGCATCAGCGAGTAATGCAAGGATTGGCTCTGCCGTAGCAGCCTTCTTAGGGCCGCCCACTGAAGCGATCTCGCCGCCATCAACTTTTACCGCGTTTTCTTTAAGATCATGCGGGTGAACAAGCTTGTCTGCCACGAAACCTGAAAACATCGCAATAATACATGCTGCAAGGACTGCCGCAAAGATCTTATTAAACTCCATATTATTCATACGCTTATGCCTATTTTTAATTCATTCAAAATAATTACTTTTTTGGAGTTTAGCCAATTGCACATTATTTGTTAAGTCATTAATATCGTATCAGTGAAAAAATATTTGTTGAGTGTATAAAAATGACAAAAAAGATTGCTTTTCAGGGCGCTAAAGGCGCTTATTCCGATTTGGCCTGCCGCGAGGCATGCCCTGAGTATGAAACACTGCCCTGTACTTCATTTGATGAAGCCTTTGCGATGGCACGCGACGGCCATGCTGATTTAGCGATGATCCCCGTTGATAACACGCTCGCGGGGCGGGTTGCCGATGTGCACCGTTTATTACCGCAGGGCGGTTTATTCGTTATTGGTGAGCATTTCCAGCCTATTCACCATGCGCTTGTCGGTGTGCGTGGGGCAAAAATTGAAGACGTTACAGATGTCCATAGTCACGTTCATGCACTGCCACAATGTCAGAATCTTATTAAGACGTATAATATGAAACCTCATGTGCAAGCCGACACTGCCAGCGCGGCGCGTGACGTCGCGGCTTGGGGGCGTAAAGAATGCGCTGCAATATCATCAACGCTTGCTGCCAAATTATACGGTTTGGATATTCTGGCTGAAAATGTTGAGGATGCAGACCATAACACGACTCGGTTCCTCATTTTATCGCGTGAAAAGCAAATTCCAGCTTTTGATGAAGAGAGCAAGGTGATCACAAGCTTTATATTTAACGTGCGCAACATTCCAAGCGCGCTCTATAAAGCGATGGGCGGATTCGCAACGAATAATATTCAAATGACGAAGCTGGAAAGCTATATTGATGCGCAATTTAATGCGGCACATTTTTACGCAGAAGTTGAAGCGCACCCTGAGGAGCAACGCTTTATCTACGCTATGGATGAATTAGAGTTCTTTGCAAAAAAGGTGTTGATGCTCGGTAGCTATGAAACGCACGCCTTTAGAACGACAAGCTAGCCATGGCTTGTACGAGTTAAAACTTGACTTTTGTGAGTGGATCTGGATTATTGCTCTTTCGTTTTAATTAAAATGCAGAAGTAGATATGAACTGGCTTAGTAATTTTATTCGTCCGAAAATTCGCTCTTTAGTAGGGGCGCAAAAAGATGTGCCTGAAAACCTGTGGCATAAATGCCCGTCATGTGAAAACATGGTGTTTCATCGCGAACTCGCCGAAAATAAAAATGTGTGTCATCACTGTAATTTCCACTTGGCAATCTCAGCGGAGCAGCGTCTAGAGATTTTGTTCGATGGCGGCAAATATACGCGCCACGACAATAAATCTGTGCCTGCTGACCCTTTGAAGTTTAAAGACCGCAAAAAATATGCGGATCGCCTTAAAGAATCTCGCGCAAAAACAAAAGAAGATGACGCCATCATTATTGCCTCAGGTGAAATTGGCGGAAATGAGATAGTCGTTGCATTGTTTAACTTCAAGTTTATGGGCGGCTCTATGGGCGCGGCTGTGGGTGAGGGGATTGTTACAGGTGCGGAAATCGCTGTAAAAACTAAATCAGCCTTTATGGTTGTGCCGGCATCTGGCGGCGCACGCATGCAAGAAGGTGCAATTTCTTTGATGCAAATGCCGCGTACAATTATTGCTGTAAACCGCGTTAAGAAAGCACGCTTGCCGTATATCGTATTGCTCACCAACCCAACAACAGGCGGCGTAAGTGCGTCCTTTGCAATGCTCGGCGATATTCATATCGCGGAGCCTGGTGCAACGATTGGCTTTGCTGGTAAACGCGTGATTCAAGAAACCATCCGCGAAGAACTGCCCGATGACTTCCAAACTGCAGAGTATTTACTAGAGCATGGTATGGTTGATATGGTTGTCGCGCGCAGTCAGCTTAATGAAACAATTGGCCGTATTCTTGGCTTGCTGATGGAAACAAAAGCAACGCCACCAAAGCCAAAAAGCAAAAAAACAAAGAAGACAGGTAAAGCGAAAAGCGGATCCGCTGTTGTGAGTGTTGAAAGCGTATCTAAAAAATCATCAGATGTTCTTGATGGCGATGTGATAAATATGGAACCAATGGCGGCAAAAGCCAAGCCAGCGAAATAGCACGCCGCGTCTTAACTCTTAAAAGTTATGGGATGCTGTATGGGGCAAGCGTTAAATTTTTTACAAGCGAATCGTGACGGTGCCGCGCAGGTGGCACGGCTAGACGCATTGCTATCTCGCTATTATGACTTTTCTCATCATGAAATTGACCTTGGGCTTGCGCGCATCACTCAAGTGCTTGAATTGCTTGATAACCCCCAAAACAAAATCGCGCCTGCTATTCATATTGCAGGTACAAATGGCAAAGGCTCAACGCTCGCTTTCTTGCAGGCGCTATTACAAGGTGAGGGCGCGACCATTCATAAAATGTCTTCACCGCACCTGATCTCATTTCATGAGCGCCTCTATATCAGTGATCAATTCATTACCACGCCAGCATTGTTAGATTTATTAGAAGGGTTAGAGCCTTTATATAAAAAGAATGAAGTGTCTTTTTTTGAAGCAATAACTGCGGCGGGTTATAAAATATTCGCAGAACATCAGGCTGATTTTTGTTTAATCGAAACCGGCATGGGTGGACGTTTTGATGCCAGTAACGTTATAGAGAAGCCGGCGTTGACGATTATCACGACAATCTCTCGCGACCATGAAAAGTTTCTGACCTCTGACATTCAAAAAATTGCGCGGGAAAAAGCAGGGATTATGAAGCCCGGCGTACCATGCATCGTTGGGCCGCAGATTTTTCCAGAGGCGTTAGAGGTCATTCGCGTCGAGGCTGATAAAATACAGGCACCACTTTATTGCGCTGGGCAGGATTGGTTTATAGATAACGATCAAAAAGGTAATGCCTGTTTATTCCTTGAACCCAAACAAGGCTGGCCGATCAGTGAAGCTATTCATATTTTACCTGAACTGCCTTTGGATGGTCAGCATCAATGTGGCAATGCGGCCGCGGCCCTGCTGTCGGCAAAAATACTCTTGTCACAAAAACGCCAAGAAAATGTCTGTATTGGGCATTTAACTCCGCATTTGAAGAATACAAAATGGCCTGCACGGATGCAGAAGCTGAATAGTCACCCTTATAAGGCTCTGATAGAAAAGAATGATGAGTTGTGGCTCGATGGCGCACATAATGATAGCGCGGCATTGGCGCTCGCTGCGCATTTGCGCCAGTGGAAAGGCCAAGAAAACTGCGTCATATATATGGTGACAGCGATGCTCGGCACCAAAAACCCCGAAGAATTTTTTGGCCCCTTGCGCTGCGTTTTGGATGGCATTGCATGCGTGCCTGTGCCTTCTGATTGGTCGGGTTTTACACCTGAAGCGTTACTGGATATTGCCTGCCCGGATGACGGCGTGGCCGGGAATAATGCTTGTCAGCGCCTAGGCGCATATGAGAGTGTAGAGCAAGCGTTAGAACATATTGCGCAAAATACGCAGGCTAAATCAGGTAAGAAGGCTTATTATTTAATATGCGGCTCTTTATATTTGGCAGGGTCTGTTTTAGGGGCTGATGCAAATGCAGAAAATTATTTTAGTTGATGATGATGAAAACATCTTAACCAGTGTCGCAATGGCATTAGAGGCAGAAGACTTTGCCGTTGGCGCGTTTTCTGATAGTCAAAAAGGGCTGGATGAAATTCTAGAAACCCATCCTGACCTTGTCGTGCTTGATGTGAAGATGCCTGGCCTTGATGGCTTTGCGGTGTTGGAACGCCTGCGCAAGGCATCCGATGTCCCTGTGATATTCTTAACGTCTAAAGATGATGAAGTCGACGAGGTTTTGGGGCTGCGCCTTGGCGCTGATGATTATATTACCAAGCCTTTTTCGCAGCGCTTATTAATCGAACGTATCCGGACAATCCTGCGCCGCGAAGCTGCGCGTAATATGCCCAAAGATGAAACGCAGTCTAACACCGCACATGATTCGGCCGCAAACCCGCTGCTTTTAGATAAGGCGCGCCATTTATGCGAGTGGAGAGGGCAGGTTATAAACCTCACAGTGACGGAGTTTATGCTGATTGAGGCGCTAAGCGCGCGGTTAGGACAGGTTCTTTCAAGAGATCAGTTGATTGATAACGCATATGGTGCCAATATCTATGTTGATGATAGAACAATAGATGCTCATATTCGCCGTGTCAGAAAAAAATTCAAAATCGCAGACTCAGAATTCGATGAAATCGAAACCCTCTACGGGATCGGTTATCGTTTCAAGGATCCTAAGGCACACGCATAGCGCATTATCTGCGCCCGAAGAATTTTCCAATGAAAAATACATTAAGCTCAACCGCCGCTGGAGCAGTGTTGGCAAAGGGCATAAAAGCTTAACGCAGCGTATTTTGCTGCTTAATTTGCTTGTTATGGTTGTTATCGTTTTTTCCGCTTTTAATGCGATTGATTATACGGAAGAGCTTATCTCAAGTGAGCTCAACAAAATTAACAGTGAAACGGTTATTCTTGCCAATAGTTATACGGCGCTCAATGCGATGAGTGATGATAAGCAGCAAATGCTTGATTTCCTGAACTTGAATATGCGTACGACCAACGCACAAATCATGATTTTCGATGTTGATGGACTGAATATATATAAAGATAATGTTGTTAAGCTCGCACCTCTTGTCGAAAAAACTCAGGTGGCTGACTATGTGCGCTTAATTAATCTGCTATTCAATACCGCAAATTATATTCCAACATTGCAGATTGCAGAAGATATTGACCAAATTGCTGATCTGCCTTTCCGTTTTGGTCTGAACCCCCGTATGCCAGATATTCGTGTTTTCAGAACACCTGAAAAACACACAAAGGTCATTGTACTGCGCCCTTTGTTAAATAGCGCGGATGAGTTTGTCGGTAATATGGCGTTGATCTACAATCAAATGCAATCTGAACAAATGTTAATGAAGCTCCGTGCCAATATGATTAATACGATTTTGGTTTCTCTCGTTTTTATCGCGCTGCTCTCTTTTTTTCTTGCGGCATATATTGGCCATCCTTTACGCCGTTTGGCGCTTGCGGCCGAAGCCATTCGTCAAGGCGAAGGCAGTTATCAAGATATTCCAAATTTTTCGGACCGAAATGATGAGATTAGTGTGCTTTCTGAAACATTGCAGGCGATGACGTCAGAATTGGTCGAGCGCCTTGACAGCATTGATTCATTCGCCGCCGACGTCGCGCATGAGCTGAAAAATCCACTGACCTCAATACGCAGCGCGGTGGAAACTGTAACGAAAATTAAAGATAAGAAAAAGCAGGAAAAATTATTCTCGATCATCTTGCATGACCTTGACCGTATGGATCGTCTGATCACAGATATATCTAAGGCGTCGCGCTTAGATACAGAGCTTCTGCGTGATACACTGGATGCTGTAAATATTGATGACTTACTGCATGATGTTGTCGCCTATATTGAACAGTTCCTTGACCGCGATAATCGCGAAAAAAGCCACGCGTCGATTGTGCTGACCAATATGGAAGCAAGCTCAGGCGCAGTTGTTCGTGCCAATGCCGCGCGGTTAATGCAGGTTTTTGACAATATCATTTCAAACGCATTGTCATTCTCGCCGCCTGATAGGCCGATAGGCATTAGCGTCAATTTATGGCAAGATCCGCAATGCGTTGAAATAAAAATACGCGACCATGGGACAGGCATTCCAGAAGCCAATTTAGAACATATTTTTGAACGTTTTTACACAGAGCGCCGCGAACAAAATCATTTTGGTATGCATTCTGGTTTGGGGCTTTCGATTTGCCGTCAAATCATCCGGGCGCATGGCGGATCAATAAAAGCAGAAAATCACCCTGCTGGCGGCGCTGTGTTTACCGTGATATTACCAATTTATGAAGGGGCGTGACTATGAGTGAAGGCGAAGCAACAGGAAAGTCACGCATCGTTTTTGTTACTGGATTTTCAGGCGCAGGGCGCTCTACCGCGCTCAACGTATTCGAAGATTTAGGCTTTGAAGTGTTTGATAATATGCCGTTGAATATTGTCGGCTCTCTGATTGAAGCCGAAGAAGATGATGCACGCCATATTGCGATTGGCATTGATACGCGTACGCGCCATTTTACAGCCGATAAATTACTGCAAGAAATGGCGCGCCTGCAAGGGCAGGGGCGCTATGATGTGCGCCTGATTTTCTTAAGCGCCGAAGACGGTATCTTACAAAAGCGGTATTCTGAAACGCGTCGCCGCCACCCGATGGCAGTAGATCGTAGCGTCGCAGACGGCATTAAGTTAGAAAGCGATATCCTGCTCCCTTTGCTTGGCGAGGCTGATTACACAATTGATACTAGTGAGTATTCCGTCCATGATTTGCGGGATGATTTGCATCATAAATTCGCGGCAAGCCACGTTAATAATATGCTCGTTACCGTTAAATCATTTGGCTTTAAAAAGGGACTGCCGCGCGATGTTGATATGGTGTTTGATGTGCGTTTCTTGCGTAATCCGCACTGGGATAAAGCATTGCGTCCGCTTACAGGGCAATACGGTAAGGTCGGCGCATATATAGAGGCCGATCCAGACTTCGCCGCTTTTTGGCTGCATGTCACCAATATGCTCGATTTATTATTGCCGCGTTATAAAAAAGAGGGCAAAAGTTATTTCACAATCGGTTTTGGCTGTATGGGCGGTAAGCATCGCTCCGTCTATTGCACGGAAAAACTCGCCGCCTATTTAAAAGATAAAGACTATGTGATCAACGCGCAGCATCGCGACATGCCTGAAGTGTAATTAAACCATTTCCATTAATTCTGCGCGGTCGGTCCAAAGTAGCGCCGTTCTGATATTGTGGTTTGGATATATTTTAGCGATCACATCTTGATACGCTTTTAGCTGCTTTTTATAAATGTTGGGTACGTCTTTTACGTCCTTTGGCGAAGGGCGGTTGGTTTTAAAGTCAACAATCAGAATTTCATCATCGGTAATCACCATGCGGTCAATTTGTGCGCTGATAACTTGGTTGTTAATCAGGCCAGTAATCGGTACTTCAGCCATTGATCCTGCGCCGAATACGGGCGCGAAATCAGCGTGGTTCAGTACGCCGAGGGTTTCGCGGATAATGCCATTTTTGACTTTATCGGATAATGATCTGCCAAGGTCATTTACAAAAATTTCTGCGGCGTTCTGGCGCTGATCTGCGCTCAGGCTTGGCAGTAATTCCAATAATTTATGGGTGATGTTGCCGCGTAAGAAGCGGTGGCTGTTATCGGCCTCTAATGGTGAGTTTAGCGCAGGCTCATCTTCGGACGGGCGCGATGGCGCTAACGGGCGCGGCGGCAGCGGCTCCTCTGGCGGGGCGCTGAATATCCACGCCGTGTCTTGCGTGGCCTGTGGCGCGGAAATGGCGTCGTCGTTTGGGGCGCTTTTGTTTTCCACGGCGCGGCGCTGCGGTGCGTTAAATATCAACCGTCCATCTGCACCTTCACTAAACCCGCCGAGGCGGTGGAAGCCATCTTCGATGATATGATACCAACTGTCGCGGTTGCTTTTCGATGGTTTGCCAGCGGCGCAAATATACAGCTCATCTTCGGCGCGGGTTAGCGCAACATAAAGCAGGCGGTTATACTCAGCCTGCGACCGTGCATCAATATGGTCTTTGGCTGCCGTGAAATGGGCAGAGCGTTCTTTACTGCGCGGCGCGTAAAGGGGGTAATCATACCCTGTGCGGCTCGGCCATAATAAGTTCTCATCTTCACGCGGCGCGGCTTTGCCTTGCAGCGTGTCGGGCATAAAGACAATCGGCGCTTGCAGCCCCTTTGCGCCATGGACGGTCATGATGCGGATTTCGCGCCCAGCCTCTTCCATTTGGCGTTTTACCGTTGCGTCGCGTGATGTGAACCAATTAAGGAATCCTTGCACGCTTGGCAGGTTATCTTGTTCGTAATGAATGCTTAAGTTTAAAAACTCGCTAATCGGCTCGTCAATGTCGCTGCCAAGGCGCGATGTGAGCGCGGCAAGCCCTGTCTGCCCAGATGGGCTAAGTGTGTTCAGCGCAACAGAGAAAAACTCATAGGGGCGCTCTTTACGGGCAATGCGGGCAATTTTATTTACCCAGCTGACAATATGCTGGTAATCCTTATGGCTTTTTAGGCATTGCCAAAGCGAGCGACCATCGCGGTTATAACAAAGGGCGAATAAATCATCTTCACTCAGTCCAATAAAAGGCGATTTTAACGCGCAGGCAAGGCTTAAATCATCTTCGGGCAAGATGCTAATCTGGGCGAGGGCGAGCAAGTCCATAATCGCGATTTGTTCACTGAGCATTAAGCGATCAGCGCCCGCGACAGGCACGTTATATTTTTTAAATGCGCGCATCAGCGACGCGACAATTTTGGATCGGCTTTTGACCAAAATAAGAATATCTCCCGCATGGACGGGGCGGCCTTTGGACGGTAATATTCGCCCGTCGCGCAGCCATGATTTGACCTCTTGCGCGATGCGTTCAGCAAGCTGCGTATCAGGGCGCACGCTGTGTTTAATTTCTAGGGGGAGCTGCCAGCCTTCTGGTTTTTCTTTATTCTCGGTAGGTTCTATAATGGGCCATATCTCTGTGCGCCCTGCGTCTTGATCGCGGAAGCTGAAATGCTTGAGGCTCTGTCCTTCATAGGATGGGCCAAGCGTGGGGCGCAGTTCGTCCGTATCAAAACACGCATCAACAAGGTTCAGCACAGATTCCGTTGAACGGAAAGACGTCACCATATCAATGTCTTCCCACTGTTTTTCCGCATGTTGAATTTGGCTGCGGAAATGGCTGCGCATTTTTTGATAAGCGTCAGGGTCGGCGCGCTGAAATGAATAAATTGACTGTTTTTCATCACCAACGGTAAATATCGTGCGGCTGACTTGGTCACGCGCCGAATAACCAGCAAAAAACTCGGTGCAGAGCGTATCGACAATGTCCCACTGTTCAGGGTTGGTGTCTTGCGCTTCATCAATCAGCAAATGATCGAGCCCGCCATCAAGTTTAAACAAAACCCAGCGTGCGGTTTCGGGCGCTTTGAGTAAATCATGAGTTTTGAAAATCAAATCTTCATAATCAAGCACGCCGAGCAGTTCTTTTTGGCGTTTATATTCGTCTAAAACGTAATGACCCAAATAAAGCAAATCAGCAGTGAGCGCGGCAGAGCGATTGTTTTTAAGGTTTTCATCAATGCCGCTAATTACCGTGATGAAATCAGCGATTTGCTGCTTTAAATGTGGCTGCGCAGTGTCTAATGCTTTGGTTGGTATCTTGGCATAAGGCGCACCTTTGTCGGTGAAAAAAGCGCGGATCAGCGTATGAAAACTGTCGATGCGCTGATCTTCTTCCATTTCTAACCAGCGCTGGATTTCTGCGCCATAGCCTTGTTCTTTTTTGCCGCCTTCATTTTGGAATGTGCGGGCAAGCGCCCACAGAGCATCATCATCAAGGCTGATCGTCATATCTTCGGGGCAGCCAAGTTCATCACAAAGGGCGCTGAACAATGCGTCTTTATCCGCAATATCATGCAACGTGCGGCGCAGTTGCAGGCGCTCTGACAATACATTCATCAAGACTTCGTTGACTTGGCTCTCGTTTTTCTCTGCCGCTAAATTCGCCATCAACGCCGCCATTTCAGGCTCTTTATTTAGGCGCTCTGGCGCGAGTATTTTGCGCCTTGCGCTATTGACCAGTTTTTTGGCTTCGTCTTCATCAATCACTGAAAAATTCGGCGGGATATTGGCTTCTAAAGGAAAGCGCCCAAGCACTGATTGACAAAAGGCATGGATGGTCATGATTTTTAGCCCGCCAGGGGCATCAATCACTTCGGAAAATAAACGCCGTGCGGTTTTGATTTGCAGCTCTGATGGCTCTGCATCAAGCAATTCGGTTAAGTCTTTAAATAACTGCGCATCAGGCAGCACCGCCCATGCGGCCAGGATTTTATTGATCCGTGTTGACATCTCGCTCGCCGCAGCTTTGGTGAATGTAATGCATAAAATGCGCATTGCTTCACTGGCGCGACGGCTGCCATCGGCATTAGGCAGTAATAAACGCAGCACGCGGTCGGTCAGCACTTTGGTTTTTCCTGTGCCTGCGGATGCGTTCACCCAGACGGAGGCTTCGGGGTTTGAAGCCTTCTTCTGCGGTATGTTCGGGTCATTCGGCTGACCTAAAGCGGGCGCTAAATTGGCGTTATTCTGCGGCATCATTTACTTTTTCTCCCATCTCTTGTGGGGCGCTATCGTTTAATTCCCATTCGCCAACGCGGGCTAAATGCGCGTAATCTTGCCAGCTTATATCAGGCGCGGCGCTTGGGTCGGGCAGGGAATAATATGGCGTCTGCTCGCTTTCAAACGCTTTGATTAATTTGGTGAAGCCGTCTTCCGCATCATCAATAAAGCGTTCAACATCTTTGTGCATGGATTTAATTTCCGCAGGTGGCGTGCCGCCCGTAATGCGCCAGAATTGGACATCACTGGTCTGGTCAGCTTTATCACTAAAGCCCTTATGCTTTAAAATCACAGCTTCTAAGGGTAGCTGCGGTTCAAACCCTGCATGCATGTCTTTGGGCGCGGGGGCGCCGCCTGTTTTATAATCAATAATGATTTTATCGCCATGGGGCGTGTTATCAATCCGGTCAGCCGTGGCGCGCAGCGTAAAGCCGTGCCAGAGTATCTGCCCTGTGGTTTCAATTTGCCACGGGCGATTGCCTGCTTTGCGCCAATTTGTTTCATGGTCAATAAACCAGTTTAAGCCGCGCTCTAACCGTGGCCACCAGAAACTTGGAATATTCTGCGCTTCAGGCCAGTCGGCCTTAATTTGTTCGGCGAGGGCGAGGATTTTTGTTTCCGCATCGCCTGGCATAACGTCAGGATGGGCTTTTTCAAATTCTTCTAAAACCTTATGCAAGAACTGGCCTTGGTCAAGGACGCTTGCGTCTTCTTCAATTGGGCGCAATTTATTCAGGCGCAAAATGTAACGTGCATAAATGCTGTAAGGGTCGCGCATCCATTTACCGATACTGGTCACGGCAAGGTTTTTAGGGCGGGCGGAAGCAGGCGGGCGCGGCTCTGGCCTTGCACATGGGCCTTGCAGCGCGGCGCTGTCTTGCGCCATTAAGGCGTCATGCCAGTGGTTAACATCATCAAAACGCAGTTCTTCAATGTCCCTGCCCATGGCCTGCATCACGGCATTAAGGCGCAGCAGCCAGCGTGAGCTAACTGTCGGCGCACCGTCTTTACGATCAGCGCGGCTGAAATATAGCTGCGGCGCGGTAAAACACTGCACGAAATCATGCGCGGCCTGCCCGATGGATTGTTCAAGCGGCGGCAAACCAAATTCAGAGCGCATTGGGCGTGACATCCACGGGTCATGCCCCGGATCAGCAGGCCATGTGCCTTCGTTCAGCCCCGCCAAAATCATCACATCGGCATGGATCATCCGCGCTTCTAATTGCCCTAATATTTGCAGCCTTGGATGCGTGCCATAAAGCGGGCGCACAGACAGCGCGCGCATTAGCTGCACCAATATGGCCAAATACGATTCGCCATCAATTTTCGGTAAGTTATAAACTTGGCGTTTCAGTTCTGATAAAAACAGCGCAATTTCTTCGCCGTCTTCGCCTGACCATAAACGCTCTGCGCCGCTTTTTTCGGGCTGCGCGGCAAGGCTCTCGGCGACTGTAATATGGGCGTTGAGCCAATCAACAAAATCATGCTTGCCGCTTTCAACCAAAGCATAAAACGGCGCAGATTTTTCGGCGAGCATATCAATAAATTCATGACATTTATCTGCCATTTCATCGCTGATGGTCTCGCGTTTTTTATCGTCTTCATCGTCGCGTTTGCGTTTGGCATCTATGCGCGTTTTTAACCCATCAAAGCCTGATGGCGGCGCTGCGCCGCGCATGATGTGTAGGTCAAAAAAGCTCGCCATATTAGCGATGTGTTTGTCTTCCATGCCGCAAGCCGCTAATTGATGGTGCATGAAGTTTAAAAAATGTAGCGGACGCAGTCGCTCAACCATAAAAGCGGCGCAGGCCTGAAGCCAGCTGCCGATACGCGTGTAATGCATTGGCGTCCCCGCGCTATCATCAAGCTGAATATCCCAGCGGCGCATCGCAGCGCCAATCCGCCGCGCTAGGGCGCGGTCAGGCGTGACGACGATCGCGGTTTTTTTCGGGTCTTGCAGGGTCTTACGCAGAACAAGGCTGATTTTCTCCGCTTCTTCTTGCTCCGTCTTTGCGGTGATAAGGTGAATATCATCAAGTGCGGCGGCAAGGGTGGCTTTGATTGCGCCGTTATGCGGCGCGGATATTTGCGCCCACTGCCCGCAGGTCTCAGCGGGGCGCATCACTTCACTGGCAAGCACGAAACGGTTTTCAATATGGGCGGGACGGTTATCGCTATGGGCGCATTCGCCCCAAAGCGCGACATCTTTATATGATAGCCCGATCACCCGCAGTAATTTGTGAAAGACGGATTGCGGATGGGTGTCATCAAGGCTATCCCAGCTTGCGCTATCCATATGCGTATCAAGGCCAGGAAGAATAACCTCGCCGCGTGGCAGATTGGCCACTGCATTCAAAAGCGCCGCCGTACTGGGCAGCGACCCTGTAATCCCCGCCGCAATGACGCTATGCGGCGGCGGCGTGTCGTACCAAATCTGGATCAGTAATTTAATAAGACGGTTGCGGCGATCCGCAGGGTCAAGGCAGCCTTCTTCGGCGAGAATAGCAGGCCAGTGCACGCGGATAATCTCTAAAAAATCTAACGTGATTTGCCAGTGTTCGGCGAATTCTTCGGCGACGAGCTTTGATAGCGCATCAAAGGATAAATCCTCGTTATGGACATTATCAATTAACCGTGCAAGGGAATCTGCCAAAGCGACCGCCTGTTCGGGGCGCGTTTGATGATTGGGAATGCGCTGGACAAGCTGCGCTAATAACAGGCGGCGGCGCAGCGGCGATATGGCAGGCTTTATCGCCAAAATATCATCAACCTTACCAATCGCAATCGCGCTGAGTTTTAACTCGTCTTCATCCAAATCACCAATCGGGATCAGCTGCGGCAGGATAAACGGCGCGCCATCATTAATCCGCAAAAACGCATTGCGCAAATTACGGCAGGCGCGGCGGGTCGGCAGTAATATTTTTACTTCACGCAGGGCGAGCGTATCATCGCCATAACGCGCCAAAAGGCCGCGGGCGAAGCTTTCTAAAAATGGTAGCGCCGCAGGAATGTTATAAACCTTGGCTGTGCTTGGCGGATTATCCTGCAGCATGTTGACCCTTTCGATAATGCGCGTCGACACGCGCCAAGTCTTCTGGCGTGCTAATGTGATGCCAAAGCCCTTCGTAACTGGCGGCATAAAGGCGATCATTCGCCTGTGCCTTATCCATTAATTCGAGGAAAGAGAAATAACCATCAGGGCTGCCCTCAAAAACGCGTGGGTGACAAATGCGAATGCCGGTGAACATGTGGCTACCGCTTTTGTCTAAGCTGCGCAGCGCCTTGCCATCAGCGTCAATTATGTAGTCCCCATTGACCTCATGGGCCTCAAAATCATTGCAATCTATACAAAGCATAAGTATATCCATTTTGCTGGAATCCCATAGCGTCGCAAGTTGGGTCAGTGCGCCTTTATGATCCTCTGTTGGATCTTGCCACAACGCATCGCCATTAATAATGTAAAACGCTTCATCGCCAAAATGATGCAGGGCTTTTTTTATGCCGCCACCAGTCTCTAAGCGCTCATCTTCATGGGAAATAATGATTTTGGCGCTATCAATTGTCTTCAAATGATTTTGCAATATTTCGGCGCGATAGCATGTGTTGACGACAATTTCGCTCACGCCGTGGGCGGCAAGCTCGGCAAGCGCATAATCAATAATCGGCTGACCGTTCACAGGCACCATTGGCTTTGGCATTGTGTCGGTGTAAGGGCGAAGGCGCGAACCGAGCCCCGCCGCGAGTATGAAGGCTTTTTCTATCATCATTTAGTGATACTGGAGCGCCGCCTTGTGGTCAATCTGATATCGTAAAAATGCGGCTGTTTTCCGCATCTGATGCGCTTTCGTCAGGGGTGATGTTTATGCGCATTGCATTTTTCGGTGTATATGCCCCAAGGCGTTCAGGCCATTCGATCAAACAGATATGCTGTGATGCTGCGTCTTCCCAGTCCAGTTCCCAAATCTCATCAGGGTCTTCAAGACGGTAAAGGTCGAAATGCCAAATTTCTCCCTTTGGCGTCTCGTAACTTTGCACCAAGGTAAATGTTGGGCTTGGTACTTCCATCTCTGCCTCTCCTGCAAGGTGGCGAATAAAGGCACGAGCAAAGCTGCTTTTGCCCATGCCAAGCGTGCCCTCAAGCAAAATGACGCGCGGCGCGTTGATGTCATCGGCAATTTCACGGGCGATCGCCTCGGTTTCCTTTAAGCTATGGACATTAACGCTGCGCATTACTATATTTACTCCGCATATAAATTTTATTCGCCGCCGCGCATTTGGCGCACGGCTATTTAGAAAGATACCATGACAGAGCAAAAAGTCATCAAAGATGTTGCAATAATTGGCGCAGGCCCTGTTGGCCTGTTTGCGGTGTTTGAATGCGGGATGCTCGGCTTTAGCGCCCATGTCATTGATGCGCTGCCTGAAATTGGCGGTCAGTGCACTGCGCTTTACCCTGAAAAGCCGATTTATGATATACCGGGCTTTCCATCCGTGCAGGCCGAAGATTTAATCCATAATTTAGAACAGCAAGCCGCGCCGTTTGCCCCAGAATATCATTTGGCGCAGCAAGTTCAAAATGTCATCCGCGAAGGTGATATATGGCGCATTGAAACGTCTAAAGAAAACATTTTATATGCGCGTAGCATTATAATTGCCGCAGGCGCAGGCGCTTTCGGCCCGAACCGTCCACCATTAGCAGGCATTGAAGAATATGAAGAGCATTCGGTGTTCTACGCTGTGCGCAACAAAGAACGTTTCCGCGATGCGCGCATCGTCATTGGCGGCGGCGGTGATAGCGCGATTGACTGGGCGCTATCACTCCATGACATTGCAGCCCACATCACCCTCGTCCACCGCCGCGATAAATTCCGCGCTGCGCCTGATATGGTGGCAAAGGTCAAAGCCCTTGCGGATCGGGGCAACATTACCCTCGCCACGCCGTATCAGTTAAAGGGGCTGCAAGGTGAGGGCGGTAAGTTAAGCGGCGTGATTATTGCTGACTTAGAAGGCGCACAAAATACAATTGCTGCGGATTACTTATTGCCATTTTATGGGCTAGCCACAGATTTAAGCGTCGTCGCATCATGGGGGGTCGACGTTGAACATCACCACATTAAAATCAACCCGCGCAATGCGATGACCAATGTTGATGGCATCTACGCAGTTGGTGATGTCGCAACATATGATGATAAGTTAAAATTGATTTTGACAGGTTTCGCCGAAGCCGCGCAGGCTGCGCATTCCATCTATAAACAGTTAAAACCAAATACACCGCTACATTTTGAATATTCCACCACCAAGGGCGTGCCGCAATAGCCTTGACATAACGACACTTCTGTTTAATATGTAAAAAAAATAAAAATATGGGAGTTCTAAATGGAAGTGCTAAAATATGCGCGTAAAATCAGTCTAGCTAAAACTTTTGCGGCAGCCGCACTGTGTTCGCTAATTTCTATCTATGTCGCGGAGCCATTAGCTGTACAAGATTTGGATGATTACGCGCAAGATAATAATATTCCAACCGAAGTTTTTGATGGGCTTCCTTATGAAGATCAAACAAAAGTTTACCGCAAAAATTTGGCAGGATTTTTCTATGATGTTGGCGTGTCATCATGGCGCATGAGTAAGGCATTGGGGCATAAAGCTTTTAATGAGGATGACGAAACGTTAATCCGAGAGGCTGTGACAGGGGCTGTTTTGCCGTTGGTTTACTCTTACTCGCTGGTATTAAGGACTGCAAGCAACGTGACAATGGCGGTTTTAGGTTATGATATAAATGCCTATGCTCTTCCTGCATATACGGCGGATGGGGAATGCGTCATTAACCCACCCAATGAGATGACGGTGCGTGAATTTATACATCAGTTTACGGATATACCCAAAGAACATCTTTCAAGCTTTAGCGATGAAATTAGCCCGATAATACCGATCATGGTGCATGAGGCGGAACATTGCGGTTTAATATTATCTCAAACGCTAAAAGAACGTAGTTTAAATTCATTTACGCTAGGCGGCGAAGCAAGCGCGGATAATCAATATATGAAACAGCACCAACGTTTATATCCAGACTCTTCGTTGGATAGAGTGTTTTTATACACGCGGGCTGTGTCTTTACTCTCACGGAAAAGCTTCGATGCAGGGCACGCAACATCACTAAATGTTGATGCGTATATCCGCGGCGCTAAGCCGCCAACGCGAGAAGAAGCTTATTATAATTATGGTCATCTCAACGAGCTCGTTAAAAAAGAGCTACTGGATTTTAAAGCGCTCGGTGATGATGAAGATGGGGAATATTATCAGGCTGTATACGGCGTTGTGCAGGTGTTGCTTAATGGTAATGAACTAACGCCATTAATGCGCCGCGCTGCAGAGCTCTATGTTGAAGGTGTGGAGTATGTCGCAGATAATTCGCCTTTGTTCAAGGCACCCGAAATACAGCCAAAGGCGCAAAGCATAAGCTTGCCCGCGCCGCCAAGTGCGTAACGAGGTAAATAAAGAGTTACGGTATCAGGCGATACGACACGCATGGCGTAACGGTGGTCGTTCCATCTGGCCGCGTTGTTGTGCTGGAGCCGTCCATGCCTGTAATTTCGTATGCTTGGCCATCGCTGAACATCTCAACAGCTTTTTCTAAATCTTCTTTAGTAATTGGGTCTAGGCGGGCATAAGCTTCTGCGGCATGCGCTTCTAAGTATTCTGCTTGTTCAAGTGTCTGAGGGATCAGAATATTGGAACTACACGCTATATAGCTGTTTTGTTCTGCGCTGTTGTCATTGCTTAAGCCGTATAACGCTGCGCTAGATGCTGCGACAAAAGCCAGTCCTAAATATGTGTTACGTGTGTTCATTCGAAGCTCTCCCATGTGTAAAACTAAGCATAATATACGCCTTAACCAAGTCTATGTCAAATATTGTTGACATGGGCTTGGCTTCGTAATAACCCTATGGCTATGAGCTTAAAACGAACATTTGATATTGTCGCTGCTGCGGCTTTGGTAACTATAACGCTCCCCCTTCTGATCGGGGCGAGCTGCGCGACGGCGCTATCATTGCGTGGCACCCCCATATACAAGCAAAAGCGAATCGGTTTAAATGGACAGGATTTCACCATCTATAAAATAAAATCTATGCGCGATGCATATGACATTGATGGCCGCGCCTTGCCGGATAGCGAGCGCATTACAGCTATAGGAAAAATACTGCGCGCAAGCAAAATTGATGAGCTGCCACAATTTTTTAATGTCCTTGCGGGAGATATGAGGATTGTCGGGCCGCGTCCTGCGCCGACATATATGAATGTGCTCGCCAAAGATAATGCACGGCATAGTGTAAGGCCGGGGCTAACAGGTTTAGCGCAGCTCGCCTGTCAAGGCACGCTTACAGATGATGAGATTCTAGCCTTTGATCATCAATATGTGGCACAGCATAGCTTGCGCAATGATTTATGGATCATGGCGCAGACGCCGATAACAATTGTCAAGAATTTACATGCGCCGACATATCGTGCTTCTGGGCAAGAACGTAAGCCATAAGCTTAACGCAGATGTTAGGCGCTCTGGGCAATCACATCTAAAAACTCATCACCATAACGCCCAAGCTTCGATGAGCCGACCCCCGGAATAAGGGAGAGGTCTGAGGGGCTTTGGGGTTTAATTTTTGCCATATGGATAAGTGTTTTATCATGAAAGATAACGTACGGTGGTATGTTCTGCGCCTTGGCAAGCTCGGCGCGTTTGGCGCGCAGGGCTTCGAATATGTTTTGGTCTTGCTGGGATGTCAGCATTCGTTCAATCATGCTGGATGATTTTTCAGAGCGCGATGCTTTCGCTGATTTATCAACGCGTAGTGCAATTTCTTGCTTTTGTTTAATAAACGCAGCGCCCTCTGGCGTGATTTTTAAGGAGCTGTAAGATTCCATATCAACACTAAGCAAGCCGTGGGCATGAAGCTGGCGGAAAATGGATTGCCACTCTTTATTGCTATGTTCTTCGCCTTTGCCCCAAATGTTTAGCTTATCATGACCAAAGCGTTTCGTTTGCTCCGTGTCTTTGCCGAGCAGTACATTCACAGTATGTGCAACGCCAAAACGCTGGCCTGTGCGGTAGACGGCAGACAAAGCCTTTTGCGCAGCCAGCGTGCCATCAAAACTTTCAGGCGGCGTTTGGCAAATGTCACAATTGTCACAAGGTTCTAAATCATCGCCGAAATAATTCAGTAATATCTGACGGCGGCAACGTAACGCCTCACAGTAACCAAGCAGCGCAGAGAGCTTTTGTTTTTCAACGTATTTTTGTTCCTGCGTTGCGTTTGAGCTCTCGATCATCGCGCTTCTTAAAGCAACATCCTGCATGCCGTAAGTCATCCATGCATGGGCAGGCAGGCCGTCACGACCTGCGCGGCCTGTTTCCTGATAGTAGGATTCAATGTTAGATGGCAGGTCTAGATGCGCGACAAAACGGACATCCGGCTTATTTATGCCCATACCAAAAGCAATGGTCGCGACGATAATAATTTGTTCTTCTTTTAAAAAACGCTCCTGCGTTGTCGCACGTGCGTCGTTGCTCATCCCTGCGTGGTAAGGCATCGCGTGATAACCCTGTTCTTTAAACCACTCGGCTGTCTGTTCAACCTTTTTACGTGAAAGGCAATATATAATGCCACTATCGCGCGCATGATGGGTCGAGACAAAGCGCTCTAAATCTTTTTTAGGGTTAGTTTTGGGGGTGACGATATATTTTATGTTCGGGCGGTCAAAGCCGCTGATAAATGTGGCGTCTTCGTCTAGGGACAAAACGCGCAAAATGTCTTTTCTCGTGCGCTCATCTGCGGTCGCGGTTAGGGCAATGCGCGGCACGTTAGGAAAACGCGTCGATAAAACCTGAAGTTGTGCATATTCTGGTCTGAAATCATGCCCCCATTGTGATACACAATGCGCCTCATCAATCGCAAAAAGGTTGATTTTGCATTGGTCCAATATATCAAGAAACCCCTCGGAAAGTAGGCGCTCTGGCGAGACGTACAATAAATCGATATCGTTATTATGCAGCTGTGCAATAATCTGGCGGCGCTCATCAGTAGGGGTAGTTGAGTTAAGGGTCGAGGCGCGTATGTCGAGCTCCCGTAGCTGCATAACTTGGTCTTGCATCAGCGCGATAAGCGGTGAGATAACGATTGTGCAGCCTTCCAGCGCGAGCGCAGGAATTTGATAACAGAGCGATTTACCGCCGCCTGTTGGCATCAAGACAAAAGCGCTTTTGCCCGCAATTACGTGCGCGATAACGTCACCTTGGTTTGAACGAAAATCGTCATAACCAAAAACGTCCTTAAGAATTTGCTGCGGCGGTGTGCCTATCATCTGTTTATCCATGCGGCTTACGTTAAGCTATGGCACGGCTTAGCGCGAAGGAAATCACGTTATATGACCTGCTTTCCTGTGGGGAACTGCATCGTGGTGTTTTGTGGGGATTATAGGCGCGCGGCGTTTAAATATGCTGATAGCCACCGCGTATCAAAGGCATCTGGAAAATCGCGCTTGGCACCCGACCATTTGTCTAAAGCGCCTTTATATTCATCTTGCGGCATTTCATAAGCGCCAAAGCGCATAAGGTGGTCTGTAATAAATTGAGCATCAAGCAGCTTATAGTCAAAATGTCTTAATAAGGCGCATAAATGGACAAGGGCGACTTTGCTCATATCACGCTCCACAGAAAACATGCTCTCGCCGCAAAAAATTGCGCCTAAAGCAAGGCCGTAAAGCCCGCCAACTAATTTACCTCCGCGCCAGACTTCTAGACTGTGCGCTTGGCCACGGCGATGCAGCGTTTCAAACCCTTTTTTTATTGGGCGGTTAATCCATGTGTTCTCGCGCCCTTCAGCGGGAGTAGCGCAAGCATCAATAACAGCAGAAAAGTCGTGGTCTATTCTTATCTCATAATCGGTTTTATTCAGGCGCTTTTTTAAACTTTTGGGAATATGGAGGTCATGAATGGGGATCACCCCGCGCATCTTTGGCTCAATGACCATAACTTGCGGGTCATCAGCGCTCTCAGCCATGGGGAAGAGACCTTGGCGGTAGAGCGTCATTAATACTTCGGAAAAATCTTCGGTCATAATGTGAGTATAGCATATATGTTATGCGAAAATAAATATAAGGAACGCGAGCGCATGCAATACATAAGTATACAGCGATGGCTTTACAGGTAAGATTTTAGGGCGCGTTGTGTGGCGCAATCATTTGAATGACCGTAGAGTCTTTCTGATTGTCATGTGCTTCACTCTTATCATCTAACATCTCTATTGTCACGGCTTCGCGTCCTTTTGGTACATCTTTCACAGCCATTTTAATGCGTTGGCCGGGGATAAGAACGTCAATGTCATGCTTTTCAAGACAGGTTTTATGGATAAAAACATCTTTTTGCCCATCATCAGGAATGATAAAGCCAAAGCCTTTATCAGGTTTGTACCACTTCACAATCCCTTGCATACCGTTAAAACCTGATTTTTGCACGAGCTCTTCGGAATTTTCACCAGGCATGAGGCCGGGGTCAATAAGTTCTTTGACTTTACGAACCATTGCGCCTTTTGCGCCGTAGCCAATATCGCATATTAATAATGCGCCTTCGCCGATGGTTTGTATTTCAGCTTTTTGGAGTGTTGTAATGTGTAGGAATGCGTCAACATCTTTGTTTGACGGGACGACAAAACCAAAGCCTTTAGGCTGGTTAAACCACTTTAGTTTGACCTCAATGTCAACATCGACGTAATCGTCAATGATGTCGGCACCAAACTCCATAGGGTTCTGACTTAAGATATCAACTGATTTTTTAACAACGATGACCATCATTGCCTCCCTTGCAAATGAGTCTTTAGAAAAATGAGTAAAATAATTAATCTAATATAGTTTGCCTCTTAATAAAGGCTTATTCTTAAGTGAAATATTAAACACAATTACAACTTAGAGTCTACAAAATTATGTATATTAGCTATGCGTTATATAGATAGCTCGTATTATGTTATTGTTTTTAAATTGTGTTTCTTGATGTGGTGAGTACAACTTTTGATAAATTAATGACATTTTCACAGAAATCGTAGTATAATTAGGTGATATATTTTTTATAAAATTAGGGCTGTTAAAGGGCGTATATACTCTGTTGTTTGAAGGGTAATTCCTGTAACAGAGGCGTCTTGAGGGAAAATTAATGACAGATAATAATGACACATCAGTAGAAAAAAAGGCGTCAGAGAAGCTTCTGAACAAAGATCACGTTTGGATGAAATCATACCCAGATCATATAAATTGGGAAGACCGCATCGAAATTAAACCAATATTCGAGATGTTGGAAAAAACGCGGACAGATTTTGGTGACCGCCCAGGTTTTGACTTTTTGGGTAAGAAATACAAATGGGGCGAAATCGCAGACTTAGCTGATCGGCTTGCTCGTGGATTACAAAATCTGGGCGTCAGTAAAAATTCTAAAGTAGGGATTTTTCTCCCGAACTGCCCAATGTTCGTTGTTGCCTTCTATGCGATTACAAAAATTGGCGCGACGGTTGTCCATTATAATCCGCTATATTCCAGTAAAGAATTAAAACATCAAATCGAAGATAGCCACACTGATTTAATGATTACTGCTGACTTAAAGATGCTGCATGATAAAATGTTGAAAATGCTGTCATCAACGCGTTTGAACCAATTAATTGTTTGCCCATTCACAGAAATGCTACCTTTCCCGAAGAGCCTTTTGTTTAAAACACTAAAAGGCAAAGAGCTGGCGACCATACCCAATGATGATCGTCACTTCCCACTTGAAAAGGTGCTGCAAAATGATGGCAAGATCCGCCCTGTTAAGATTGACCCGTATAATGATGTGGCTCTGTTACAATATACTGGCGGGACAACAGGCGTGCCCAAAGGGGCTATGCTGACCCACGCGAATATTGTCGCAAATGTTACCCAATGCGTGGAGTGGTGCAAAGATACGCCGCGCGGTGAAGGGAAGATGGTTGGCGTGTTGCCCTTTTTCCATGTCTTCGCGTTAACGGCTGTGATGAACTTCTCTGTCTATGCGGGGCTCGAGATTGTCGCGCTGCCGCGTTTCGACCTTAAGCAGACGTTAAAGCTTATTGATAAGCATCGTCCGCAAATTTTTCCTGCGGTGCCTGCGATTTATAATGCGATTAATAACTGCCCGACAATTGATAAATATGATCTAACCTCAATCATGTTCTGTATTTCAGGCGGCGCCCCACTTCCGGTTGAGGTGAAGTCGAGCTTTGAAAAGCGTACAGGCTGCGTTGTTGTTGAAGGCTATGGCCTGACCGAAGCTTCACCTGTAATTTGTGTCAACCCAACGGAGGGCGTGAATAAGCCCGGATCAATTGGTATGCCGATGCAAAATACGGACGTAAAGCTGTGGGATAAGGATAAGCCCGGCCAAGAAGTCAAACAGGGCGAGCGTGGTGAGTTGGTTGCGAAGGGCCCGCAAATTATGAAGGGCTACTGGGAAAACGAAGATGCGACGAAATCAACTATTGTTGATGGTTATTTGCGCACGGGTGATGTTGCGACTATGGACGAAGACGGTTACTTCTTCATTGTAGATCGTATCAAAGACATGATCATCACTAATGGCTATAACGTCTACCCGCGTAATGTTGAAGAAGCGATTTATCAGCACCCAAATGTGGAAGAATGCATTGTTGCGGGCTTGCCTGATGAGGATCGCGGTGAAATCATCAAGGCATGGATTAAGCCAAAAGACGGACGTAGTTTGAGTGAGAGTGATTTACGCAGCTTCTTGAAAGACCATCTTTCCCCGATGGAGACACCAAAGCGCATTGAGATTCGCACAGAGCCACTACCTAAAACAATGATTGGTAAGCTCTCGCGTAAGGATGTAATTGCCGAAGAAAAATAAAGGCGGCGCAGAAAGCGCGCGATACATAAAACTTGACATTTGATTTCCATAATGATAAATAAGCCTTTGTTATTTACAGCAAAGGAACGTGCTATGTCATCTTTATCATCAATATTCAAAGTGCAAGTCATGCTACATAAGGAAGATGGCCTCGGGATACGTCACGATGCGGCGAACATTTTTCGATGGGACCCTATGAGTGCAGATCCCGAAAATATTGCCGCCCGCAAAGCAGCGGGCGCGGCGTGTACGACGATTTATTATTCAAGCGGCCAGTCATGTAGTGCTTTTAAAGTGCTTGAAACGTCTGAAGAGGTTTCTCAGAAAATTGAAGAAGCTGAAGACCGCGTTATTGAGCGCATGAAAAAGCACCGTCTCGCCATAATGTAACCAGACGTCTCATAAAAAAGCAGCCATGAATACAGGGCTGCTTTTTTCGTTTTACGATTTTTGCAAATTACTTAGCCGCCATATAAAGCGCGCAGGCGCTGCTCGACAATAATCAACATACCAATATCAACCTTCGCCGCGGCGCGAATTTCGGAGAATACGCTTTCCACGGCCAAAGCCTGTCCTTCATGTGTGTCAATCCATTCACGGACACCAGTTTGCGTGGCTTTGTTTTTCTTACGTTCGTGTTTTGCGTGACGTAAAATATGAACGGCGAGGCCTGTCTGACAAGAATACAGCTGGTCAATTAGGCCGTCTAACGCTTCTGCGTTCCACTTATTGTTTACAGGTAGAACTTTTGCCTGCTGACGTAGCCATTCTAAATGGAAGACTTCACCAATTTGGTAGAAGGTTAGCGCTGCATCATCAATTTCAGATGTGCTGTCTAAAGCCACGCGGATAATATCACAAGCTGAGCCAAGCGCCGGTATCGCGGCAATATCATGCGCAATGTCTTCTGGCAGGCCGTCATTAACAAGCTCTGTAAAGCGCGCGTCCATACGCTGCTTTTCATTATCACTAAGTACGGTGTCAAATGATTTGCGTAGCGCTTTTACGCCAAGGCTAAAGCTGTGAATATCAGATGATATATCCAAAGGCTTGCCAAGTTTGGTCAATAACCATGATGTTTCGCGTTCCACAAGCTGCACAACGGTATCCATAGCCTTTATTTGTGCCTGGGCAGGCGCAATGTTGTCGAGGGCTTCTATACGCTCCCATAGCTCTTGCAGGCCGAAGGCCTCTCTGACAATCAAATACGCTTTTGCGACCTCTGTTGGTGGCATGCCTGTTTTAATCACGCGGCTGCGGACAAAGTCTGGCCCCATGCGGTTAATGACACTGTTGGCGATACGTGTCGCGATAATTTCGCGGCGTAGCCTATGGTTTAGGATTTCCTTCTTATAGCCATTTTGTATGGGTTTCGGGAAGTAATCGGTAACCCAGTAGCTTAGCTCTGGTGCATCGAGGAAGTCGCTTTCAAGCAGGTTTTCTGTGAAGACAATTTTAGCATATGAAGACAATACACCAATTTCAGGGCGTGTGAGGCCTTTCCCGTCACGGCGACGAGAATCAATGTCATCAACGCTTGGCAAGAATTCTAATTCACGCTGCAAAACACCAGTTGCTTCAAGCTCATCAATTAAGGCCGCATGTGCTTGTAAATGTTCTTTGGCTTTAAACTCTGTTAATGAAATAGCTTGGGCTTGCTGGTAATTATGCTTCAGGACTAAGTGCGTGACTTCATCCGTCATTTTCGCCAGCAACGTGTTGCGCTTTTTCAGTGTCAGGCTTGTTGATTCATCGCGCATGACCTCGTTGAGAAGGATTTTGATGTTAACTTCATGATCTGAAGAATCAACTCCGCCGGAATTATCAATAAAGTCAGCATTAAGGCGGCCGCCAGCACGGTCGTATTCAATGCGGCCTAGCTGTGTGACGCCAAGGTTTGCGCCTTCGCCAATAACACGTGCGCGGACGTCATTGCCATTAATACGAATAAGGTCATTGGCTTTGTCGCTCGCGTCGCTATGGCTTTCTGTCTCTGATTTGATATACGTACCAATGCCGCCAAACCATAACAGGTCAACTTCTGACTTCAATATCGCTTTCATGAGCTCGTGTGGCGTGACTTTATCAGCGTCAATACCAAATGCTTTTTTAATCTGCGGTGTAAGTTCGAGTATTTTATCATTACGGGAATAAATGCGCCCGCCTTTGGAAAGTAGTTTAGCGTTATACTGATCCCAGCCCATAACGTTATCAAATAGGCGCTTGCGCTCTTTGAATGATTCCGCAGGGTTAGGCGAAGGATCGCAGAAAATATGTAAGTGGTTAAAGGCGCCTTTGAGGCGAATATGTTCTGACAGCAACATACCGTTACCAAAGACGTCGCCACCCATATCACCAACCCCAGCGACACTGAAATCTTGACTTTGTGTGTCGTGGCCAAATTCACGGAACAAGCGCTTGACGCTTTCCCATGCGCCGCGCGCTGTAATGCCCATTTTCTTGTGGTCATAGCCCGCAGAGCCGCCAGAAGCAAAAGCGTCTCCTAGCCAGTGGTCACGCTCTAATGAAATTTCATTGGCGATATCGGAGAATGTGGCCGTACCTTTATCGGCGGCAACCACCAAATAGGGGTCATCATTATCACGGCGCATTACCATGCGCTGCTGTACAACACGGGCACCAACACGGTTATCTGTAATATCCAGTAAGCTGCGGATGAATAACTTATAACAGGCGATCCCTTCATCAAGGAAAGCTTGCCGTCCGCCTTTTTGTGGTGGGTTCTTAACGACAAATCCGCCTTTGGCGCCAACGGGAACAATCACAGCGTTTTTGACAAGTTGCGCTTTCATAAGGCCAAGAACTTCGGTGCGAAAATCTTCGTGACGGTCAGACCACCTCAAGCCGCCACGCGCAATTTCATCGCCGCGCAAGTGTATGCCTTCAAAGCGTGGGGAATAGACGGATATTTCACGGTATGGACGTGGCTCAGGCAAGAATGGAATCTTGCGCGAATCGAGCTTAACCGCAATGGCGGGCTTATAAGGCTCGTCTTTCGTTGTGATAAAGAAGTTTGTCCGTAATGTGGCGTCAATCAATGTGAACATCGCCCGTAAAATGGAGTCTTGGTCGTATGAATCAACACTTTCCATGCCGTGGTCAAAGGCAAGAGCCGCGCCGGCGGCTTTCATAGCTGCATCTTTTTTATTTTTAGGGTCGAGCCATGCGTGGAAGAATGCATTGAGGTTTTCCGCAATCTTCGGGTGGCCTGTAATAGCTCTTTCAATATAATCCTGAGAATAAGGAAAACGCGTTTGTTTGAGGTAGCGTACATAGGTGCGTAAGATACTAATGTCACGCCAGCCCATGTTTGAGCTAATCAGCAAACGGTTAAGTTTGTCATTTTCCATCTCTCCGCTCCACACTTTATGTAGCGCTTCTTCGAAACGGGCTTTTGCCGCGTATAAGGCGGTTTCTTTAAGAAGCTCAGGATCTTTTGGCTCCATTGTTAAGTCATGTATCCAGTATGTCTCATCGCTCTCATCTTGTAATTTCACTTTCACAGGATGCTCAGAAATAATTCTCAGGCCAGCATTCTCCATGATGGGCAACATATCAGACAAAGCAATGGGAGTGCTTTGGCTATATATCTTTACGCCCCACTGCGGTGACTTATCTGTTGCTGGTTGCCAATATAAATCTACAGCGAATGACTTTTTAACGCGCGCTTCTTCTAGTTTATCAATGTCCGACGCGGCGTCCATAAGGCTATATGTGTCGCGATAAGGCAGTGGGAATGCTTCACCATAACGGCTGATAAGTTCGACCACATGCGCTTCATCATGTAGCGTGTTTTCAAGTAAAGTGTTGGTCAGGCGCTCGCGCCATAAACGGCCAATCTCCTGTAGTTTAGATTCGATGGCGCAATTATCAAATTTGGGTGCATTGCGCCTTTTGTGATGGATAGTATAAAGAACGCGGCATAAAGATGAATCATCGACTTGTGACGTATAATTTGTGCATTCTCCGCCAAGTTCGGCTTCTAAAACACGCTGAAATTTCAGGCGCATTCTGGTGGAATAACGGCTGCGCGGAATATAAACAAGGCAGGATATGTAACGGCCAAAAGGGTCGGTTCGTGTGTATAATGCGATGCGTTCACGCTCTTGCAGGCGTAAAATACTTTTACATATTTTGACCAGCTGGCTGATGTCAGTTTGGAAGAGTTCGTCGCGAGGATATTTTTCTAAAATATGGCGTAATGCTTTATCATTGTGCCCGCCCATTTTATAGCCCGCTTTATGAATGACTGTATCCGCTTTTAAACGCAAATATGGAATGCTCTGAATACTGCGTGAATAGGTAACGGAGGTAAATAATCCAATAAATAGCGCTTCACCTGTCACGTTGCCTTTGTCATCAAATAATTTTATGGCGATCGCGTCCAATGGCACTCGTCTGTGGACGGTGGATTTTTTATTGACCTTTGAGACGCTTACAGGCGGCTGTATTTTGCGGAGCATTTGTAGAGCTGGTGGTAAGCCATCATCGTTGTCGTCAATATAAACGGGGGTTTTTTCACGTAAAACGCCAAGGCTTTCGCCTTTGACAATGTCGCTTTGAACGTTTTTGTCTTTGCCTGTAAATGTGTATTCACGGTACCCTAGGAACGTGAAGTTATCTTTATACAGATATTCAAGGAAGTTTAAGTACTCCTCAACTTCATGCTCGGGATAATCTGTCGGCGCTTGGCTAAGGGATTTCTGGCACGCGCGCAATCTGACGCGCATTTTTTGCCAGTCCTCCGTGGCGTGCTTAACGTCTTTCAGGACGTCTTTTAAGCGTGCTTTTAACGCAGGAATGTTGCTATGCGTAACATAACTGTTTAATTCAATATGTAGGTGGCCTTGGGCATAACTTTGCTCACTTGGATTGGTTAAATACGCCACGCCATCTTTGGTTTTATCCATATGAAAAGCGGTATGAACACTTAAATTAATAACCAAGCCCTGCGCTGAAAGCTCGGAGGCGATGGAATCTAATGTAAAGGGACGGTCATCTGATATGATTTCAATGATTGTACGTTTAACGCGGCGGTCATCGAGGCCTTTGTCTAACGTTCTAATCTCAACATAATCACGGCGCGCACGCTTAATGCCGGCTTCATAGTGGCGGTGACCAATATCGGCGATTTCCTCAGGCTCTAGTGATGTGATGTCTTCACTTGGGATCTGCTTATAAAAATCTTCTATAAACTGTTTCTCGGCCTTCGTTGTCTTTTTAGGCAAGGTCGATAGGGCGCTTTTGATGAGTGAAGAGGCGATCATGGAATTACCTTTGCAAATGAGTATACGCGATACAAGAGCTACGTTATTGACTTAACGTATGGTTGGAAATGTGTGAAAGGGCGAAAAATCGAGACCCTCTGCACGAACGGCTTAGAATACCATGTAGTTTTGTGGATGCAAAGAAAACATTATGTTGCGGCTGCGTAACGATTTTGCAGATAAATGCACGGTAGTCCTTTGAAAAATGGTGACGCGCACTATATAATGATATATAACTTCTATGTTTTATTATTCTATTGATGGAGAAAACAAATGAACAATATGAACCCTGACCGTTTCTCAGGTACAAATACATCTGCTGTATCGTATGATGCAGGGTTGAAGTCTCATATGAACCGCGTCTATGCGCGTATGTCATTAGGGGTCTTAATTAGTGCTGTCGTTTCTATATTTATGGCGAACAGTCCAGATCTTATGAAATTATTTCTTAGCGGCCCGCAAGCTTATATTGTTATGTTTGCGCCAATCGCGATTGTGTTTTTTGGCTTTAATCCAGCGCGCATGTCCTCCAATACATTACGCTTATCGTTTATCGCAATATCAGTGCTTTACGGCATTAGTTTTTCGACGATTTTCTTTATGTACAATGTTGGTGACATTACCCGCGCTTTTTTGCTGGCGACCATTATGTTCTCAGGTTTGAGCATTTTTGGCTATACAACAAAACGTGATTTGGGCCCATTGGCAACATTCGCATTTATGGGCGTTCTTGGTGTATTTGCAATGAGCATCCTTAACGGCTTCTTTTTCAAAAACGAAGGACTTGCGGATATAATTTCACTTGTGTCTATTGTTGCTTTCGCAGGCGTCACAGCTTGGGAAACACAAAACATGAAACGCATGTATAACGCAGCAAATGGCGAAGAAGGCAATAGCCGCATCGCTTGGTCTGGTGCGTTAACGTTATATATCAGCTTCGTGGCAATTTTCATGAACTTGTTACGCCTTATGGGCGGACGCGACTAAGCTCTGTTTCGTTATTATTAAATGTATTCAAAAAAACCTAGTCGCAAAAGTCGCTAGGTTTTTTTGTTATGCCGCTGCCGGTTGCCGTGAAAATGTGTATTTTTGATTGTGGGGAACTTTTGTGATTGTGTCACGTTGGCAGGTTTTTAAGCAATGGCAATAAGGCAAAGTGGCTACTTCAGGCCTGCGTAGAAACACTAATTATAAGCATGTAGTTTAATGACCGACAATTCATACTTTAAAAACAACACTCATCATAAGCCGCAAAATTTTCAGGGGCGTTTTGCGTATCGCTTGGTTAAGTTTATGCGATTCTTTGCAGATGCATTTTTTGCAAAACGTTATGGCCACCGCGCTGTGGTTCTTGAAACGGTTGCTGCTGTGCCGGGCATGGTCGGGGGCATGATGCTACACTTGAAAAGCTTGCGTCGCATGGAAGATGACCATGGCTGGATTCATACATTATTAGCTGAGGCGGAAAACGAACGCATGCACCTCATGACGTTCGTCAAAATTGCAAAGCCAACAAAGCTTGAACGGTTTTTGGTTCTTATGGTTCAAGTGATTTTTTATGTGATGTATCTCATTTTATATATGGTGTCGGCTAAAACCGCACATCGTGTTGTCGGGTATCTAGAGGAAGAAGCTGTCCATAGTTACACAGAGTATTTACAGCGCATTGATGATGGTGAGGTTGAAAATATTGCAGCTCCGAAAATTGCTAAGGATTATTGGGGGCTGCCCGAAGACGCGACATTGCGTGATGTCGTTGTGGTTATACGTGCGGATGAAATGACCCACCGTGAAGTCAATCACTGTATCGCTGATAAGCTAGAGAACAAAGCCTGTGATATTCATCTGGCCGAAGAAATGAGCCCAGATGCACAGGATGAGCTTAGGGTGTGTGAAAGCAGAGAGGCACCATAGGGGAGGCTAAACACAGCGAGCCTATGCTTCAGCCACTGACTATGATTACTTTAGGGGCGGCTACGCTGGTATTTCGCCCTCATCATGTTCTCGCGTCAGCTTTTCATCCAAAGCTTTCATGACGTGGTTTAAATCACCTGTAAATATTATTCTGCCTTGATTGTCCGTAACGCGGAACTGACCTTTTTCTCGATCTCGACTAACGGTGCAAACCAAAACTTCGTCAACGCCGCCACGGTAAAGCTCAAGAATAGGGTCATCGTTATTTTTATGATCCCAGTGAAAGCGACTTAATCGTCCGCGTGAGGTTTCATGCCCAGCAAAGCTTTCTAAAGATTCGTGGTCGTCTTTACCAATAATATTGGGAGGGAGTTCTATGATTTCTGCCATGTTTTTTCCTGTCGTTTTATTTGTGTCATGACTTACCAACAAAGCGAGCGTGGTGAAAGTTCCCTTAAGCTTGATGTTATAAAAGAAGCCAAGCTACGCGGTGTATGAAAAGGGATAGAAAAAAGCAGTATAAATAGCAGGGCGATCGCCCATATCATTACTGTTAATGTCAAAAAAATTGGTGGACCCTAGCGGGATCGAACCGCTGACCTTCTCACTGCCAGCGAGACGCTCTCCCAGCTGAGCTAAGGGCCCTTATATTTGGGAATATAAGGAAGGTAAGAGAATACATGGTTTTTGTCAACCTGTTCTGTTTGTAAATTTCGCTTGCGCCCTCGTTAGGCCTCATCACGCTTGTCTCGGCTGCATTTAATCAACCAGATTGTGCCGCCGATGCCAGCACAAAGTGAAGCCAGTAAGATGGAAAGCTTGGCTTGCTCTAATATTTGAGAGCCGGGCACAAAGCTAATGTTGGCAATCAGCAGCGCCATAGTGAAGCCCATTCCGGCAAGTAGGCTTAGGCCAAAGATGTCTTGTAACCTTAAGCCCTCTGGCAACTTGCCATGACAGAATCGTACCGCAAACCATGTGCATATTGTGATGCCAATAGGCTTGCCAACAAGCAGACCAAAGAAAATACCGAGTACAACAGGCGAGATAAGAATACCTTCTAAGTTTTGCACGCTTAAGACGACCCCGGCATTAAATAGCGCAAATAACGGTAGAACATAGACAGTCACCCGCGGTTTGAGCCTGTGCTCCCATGCCTGTAGGGGCGTTGTTGCTTTACTCGCCATTTCGCGTATTTCTTGCAGTAAATGGTGCTGTTTGGGGGCTTTTAATATATCATTTTCTTGTGTGCCAACATGGTCCATCATAAAAAGTAGTGCTTTCGCGCGCCGTATAAAGCCTTCCTGTAAGACTTTGGGACGCGCGGGGATGGCGATGGCGATTAATATGCCGGCAACAGTGGCGTGTACGCCTGAAGAAAAAACGCAATACCAGAGTATAACGCCAAGCAACATGTATATGCCTGTATGGCGAACGCCAGCGACGTTACAGAGTAATAAGGCCGAGAAAATAATCGCAGAATAGCCTGTCATCACCAAGTCAAAGCCATGAGAGTAAAACGCGGCAATAATCATCACGGAGCCAAGGTCATCAAAAATAGCTAGTGCGGCGAGGAATGCAAAGCTCATCGGGGATGCGTGGCGCGTCAGCAGCGCGAGAGCGCCAAGCGCAAAGGCGGCGTCGGTCGCCATAGGTATCGCCCAGCCATGGGCATATTCACCTCCATGATTAAATGCAATATAGACTAATCCTGGTAATATCATGCCGCCGGCAGCGGCAAAAAGAACAGTAATTGATTGTTTGAAGTGCCGCATTTCGCCGACAAGCATTTCGCGTTTTAATTCTAAGCCGATATATAAAAAGAAAACAGCCATCAGGCCGCTACTGATCCACTCATGGATAGGGAGGGCAAATTGGTGCTGTTCTAAAAACAGGCCAAGGGAATATTCTGATATATGGTGGAAGGTATCACGCAGAGGGCTGTTGACAATAACCATGCCGAGCACAGAGGCTATCGCCAAAAATATGCCTGTTGCAATTTGGTTGTGGGTGAACTTCTCTATTGGGGAGAGCAGCTCTTCAACATGCTCCTCAATTTGAGTTTTCGGTGATAGATAATGTGGCACTTTTGAGAATATGCCCATCAATTTCACGCCTTTCGTGTTGTACGTTAGAACAATATAAACAGCGTATTATCACGCCACTATTTATTGTCGCATAGTCAGAGTAAAAAGTGAGTAAATTTTAGATACAATACTATACATACGAGGAAAAGACCAACATTGATATGTAGAGATTGACTTGACATAAAGCAAGTTCTGTGCTTATGTAGAACAATAAAAATAAAAACAATATATTACAGGGCAGGAGCCATTCGTGGCTAAACAAAACACTCAGCAGCGTCTTCGTAATAAAGGCGGGTTAAAAACATTGTTTTTAGCTGCGGCTTTATTCGTGACACCGACAAACCTTGATTTTTCTGCCTCGGCAGAAGAATTCTCCCAAACTGTGCAATATCATGCGCCGACAAACTTTGCTGTTCAGCTCGCGAGTAGAGTTGAAAAAGACTGGGAGCGCTGCAATATCGTCATGGCAGATGGCGTGCCGACCCTTAATGGGGCATTACGCCAAAGCCTCGCCGAAACCAAAAGTGAAAAGGTGCAAGATACCCTTGCTTATATCGAGGAGAATAATTTACGCTTTTGTGGTGTGGATGATCGTCGTATTGCAAATAAATATGATGCAGGAAAACATATGTACAGCGTGCTGCGGCAGCAGGATGACCGTATAAACGAGATCAATATGTTGCATTTGGCGCTTGAACATAAGTTTGCTAGCTTTATGCATGAACCTGCTTTCAAAACATGGGACTATAAAAGCCAGCTTGTCTTTGCATTATCGGCAAAGGCACGCGCGCGCGCGGAAATGGGCATGGTCGCGCAAGATCTCGCGCGTGAAAACCCTGAATATGCTGATACCGTCGCAAGCTATACTTCAGAGTTTAAAGCGTTATATGAGGCCGGCAGTGCAGGGCTATCTGATGCCGTGCAAAGCTATGTCACTGGGTATCTGAATACGCCGCATATCTATAGCTATTACGCGCCGCAAATGCTGACGTCATTTTTTGAAGAGCTTGCTGTCAATGAGGGGCGCCCTATAAGCGAGATAAAACCCAACGTACTTTGGGATGACGTGGCTGGCCGTAATGCTTTATTAAAAATTGGGCTTTCTGCAGCTGTCATACCGCATGCTTCTGATGTGAAGCGTTTATTGGGGAAATATGAGGCGCAGCTCGCTTACCTTCATAATCAACGTGTATCTCCACATCTTTTTTTATATAGCCGAGAGAACAAATATGCTGATGTGGCGATGGATGATTTGCGCGTGCTCTATCAGAACTCTGGCTATACTTTAAACATATCTCAAGTTTTTGAGCGCGTGCTCAAAGGGCCGTTCGATAAACGCTATGCACAATTGAATGCAGATAAAAATGTCGCTATTCAGGCCGATTTTATGGACTATCAAATCAACGCAGACCAAGCGTTTTTGTGGAATAATATTCAGCGCATTAAAAGTAGCCAAACCGTTATTGGTCAGCTGCTATATAAGCATGCCGTTGATTATAATGTGTTCTTCAATGAAGAAAGTGTCTATGAAAAGGCCACAGGAACGTGGAGCACTTATAATAATATGGTCTCTGTACGTCCGCATGACCATGAAGGCTATGATCATCATTATGCCGTTGGCACGGTCGCCCATGAATTACTACATTCAGTACAAGATAAACGCGGCATAATTGAATTTAGTAACCACTGGGCGCTTGATGAATATCAAATGCAGGTGATGAGCTACGAAGCGGCAGCCTTCGTGACGGCGCGCCTAACGGCGTTTGAGCTGCAAATTAATGACTATGACAGCGCACCTTGGAAAAGCATTGCGCATAGCAAAGTCGCAAAAACGATTGAAGCGACGTATATGGAGCATATACAAACGGACAAAACGCATCTAGAATCCCTTGAATACGCAGGGGCCGCCGCTTGGGAGACTTTATTTAAGAATGACAGCTGGTTAGATACTTATAATAAGTGGGTTCTTAAGCTATATCTTGAGAAGCTTCAAGGGGGAGTCCTAACCGTGGACCGTAATCAAGATTTTACGCTCGCTGAAGCAAGGCAAGATGGTTACATCTCGCCGCTGTTTAATACAACAGCACGGATTGATGCCTTGCCACAGCGCTCTGATTTGTTTGGTAAGAATGAATCGATGCGGCAATTATTTGACTTTATTGAATTAAACTTTCTCGGCCAAAAACAGGGTGAACAAAGCGCGGCCTATACAAACCTTAAAGACAAGCTGAAAGCGCACGATAACCCGTTCCTCGGCCGAGAGATCCTGAAAAAAATTATAATATCAGAGCGTACGGGCCGAGATATTTATAATCAAATCCTGTGCGCTGCTGAGCAGCCTGAATGCAAACCACCAGAAGTGCCGCAGGCCCCTTCCGTTTAAACGAAGCTAAGTTATATTCAAGTTAACTAATATTATGTATACTCAATACAAAGCAATCTATTTTCTGTTGAGGGTGCCGCTATGGTTAAAGTTTATGATGATACGCGTTTTTTAGGCAAGGACGAGGAAACGCTCTCGAAAATTATCCTTACCGGTGATACTAAGCAGCGCTGGGCAAAGGAAACGGACGTCTTTAGCGATGCTATGATTGCGCATATGGGGATTACGCAGGATACCGTGCTTCTTGATTATGGCGCGGGCATCGGGCGCATCGCGAAAAGCCTGATTGAGAAAACAAATTGTTCAGTCATCGGCGTTGATATTTCTCCTGATATGTTACGAGAGTCCTTCTCTTACGTTGCGCATCCCAATTTTACGTCTATGAGCCTGACTAAATACCAGTTTTTAGTCAACGCAGGAAAGCTAACTGTTGATGCTGCCTATAGCATATGGGCGCTACAGCATTGCGACTTTGAACCAGCATACCAAACCATATTAAAATCCCTTCCTCAAGGCGCGCCATTTTTTATTGCCAACACGTTAACCCGCTGCGTTCCCGTTGCGCCACAAGGTTGGGCGGATGATGGTATAAATATCCGCCGCCGCCTCAAGAGCGATTTTGACCTCAGCCGAGATGCCACCGCGGAGCTAACGCCGCACCTTCCTTCGGATCACCATAACCGTGTGTTTTGTGAGTTTATGACGAAAATGTGATAGGCAATCGATAAAAATCACATGAAAAAGCCTGCCGCAATATATTATGCGGCAGGCTTTATGTTTTAACGTCGTTTAGCCGAGGCGCCTGTTAGTTTGCAAGCTTACACTGACACTCGAAGCGTTTCCACGTGTCATCGCCTTCTTGGTAACAGGTTTTTGTGTCCCCGATTTCGCCACAGCCACAGGTGCTGTCAGTGTAACGTGGAGTGGTTGGCGGCGTGCCTGCGTTACCAGGCTTGGAGCCAATTTGATCCCATGTAAAGATACGGTCTTCACAGGAGCCTGCTGTTGTAATCGTGACGGCTCCTGAATCTGGTTGACATGTGGACGGGTTAATCGCCGTTTGGATTTGGTCTCTGTCTAATGGGTTTGGCTTTTCACATGTTGGGTTAGAACATACGTGATCTTGCAGGCCATTAACAGGGGTCGTATCACATGTACATGCATCCACGGTTCCTGTATCGCTCCAGCTACAGCTTGCAGTGCTAAACACTTGTGTTTTGTATTTGCGGCTACCGGGGCCCCAATTACCTGAACCACAGCCATTATTAGCCCCAGAAAGGTTGACCTCACGTGTGTCACCATCTATGCCGGAACATGTGCAAGCCGTTTGGCAAATGAGGGGGCTACCTGTCCAACCCCAGCTACATCTGTTAAGGTCAGTATTAAAATACTTTATACACTCCCTTGTCCCTGTTTGCCCAGAGGGGCAAGAGCCATTGGCAACCCATTTTGCAGGCATGTCAGCATACTTACCTGTCGGCCATCTGGTGCCGGGGACATCTTTAAGCGTCATCGCCGTGGTTGGAGCCGCACATTCACAGTTTCTCAAATCCCAACCTGACGCCGAGTTTGAGCAGCTGTTTGTCCCTGTCCAGTTTAGCTCTCTTCGAACTTGATGGGGGTCGCCATTGGCATCGTAGAAAAAGGTCGGTGATGAAATGACGCTAGAGTTTGAATGGATTTGATCGCAACGCTTATATTCGTATGTTGGCGGCAGGGGCACTCCATTTTCATCTTCGCCGCAAATACACGGTGTGCGGGTGACGTCATTTGAGCCGTCACATTTCGTCGTCGTTGTTTGGTCGTAGGTTTGTGCGCCGAACCTGCTGTCAGGGCCACAATCTAGGCCTGTTACAGTCGTGGTCGTTGCCGTAAAGTCACAGCGGCTTGAGGAGACTTGATGCCCGCCAAGGCGAACCCATGTCCCGTTATCACAGCGATAACCATCGGTGGCACAGCTGCCAAAAGGTAACAATGTGGTGCTGAAGCCGTCCGTTGAAAAACTTGTAATGTTAAATTTAAAATCTTTGCCGGATTCAACAGGGTTACAAACAATAGTGTTAAGAGGCGGACATGAGTTGCCCGGTTCCTCAACGCAGTTGACGTCACCATTTGTTTTAAAGCCGTTAAATATAGGCGCGGTTGGTGGGCACTCAAATTTGTGCGTGTCGCAGACGGCTTGACCGTCAACAATGCCCACTAAGTATTCACCATTGTTAGGGCACTGTATGCCGCCATAACTAGGGTCCGTGTTCGCGACACTAGGGTCACCGGCAATGATTTTAGGGTCAAAGCAATAATTCCCTGTTTCATCACAGACCTCTGCCACGGCAAGCTCACCACTGCTAATAAGTATGGATGCAATGTTTTCACTACCAATTGCTTCTGTTCTGATATCTAGCTCTGCAGTTGGCGCGTCTGTACCGATGCCGATACGGTCGTCAGGAGACATGTCTTGAGCGTTTGCCTCTGCGCCAGTATAGCGGCGCCATAAGCGCTGTTCTCTGGTTGTGTGGAACTGTAAGACATGGTCGTAATTATTTACGCCGGGCGCCGTTGTTATCGGCGCGTAACTAAATACGGCATTAGCAGGTACGGTTGAGTTGTTATAATCATCAATACAGTTATTGACCTCTGGCCCAACGGTCGGGCAGGCGCCCATTTGTAAGCCATTTTTGTTGTAACCACCTTGCTTTGATGCGCCAAAGCTTAGCAGCAAGAACATCGCGCTATCATTTGCGATCATTTTGTTGCCAGCGCTATCAATGATGCTTACACCGCCATCTTCAGTGTTAAATGTCGCGATATTTGTTAGGTCCTGTGTTACGGCATAAAGCAGCCTGCTGCCATAGCCATCAAGAACATCTTCTTCTGTCATTTGGAGGTCTCTGAATGGAACTGTGCCGATAATAATATCCGAGGCCCCTGCGCGTACACTTGATTTTAAGCAGACGCCATTTAAGCACTCGCCCGGGACCTGCGGTATCGCTGCGAAAAACGCGGCGCTACAGTCATTGTTATTAAAGGCACGACCATTTGAAGCTGAGTTCCTTGCTGCGTTCATCGCGGCGGGGCAAGGATAGGCGCCCTGAACCTCTTTATATGTTTCCATTTCGCCAATAACGACTTTAATCGCTTGTTGCGTTTCGTTTAATTTCTTTTCAACCAGATAGGTATCATAAAGGCGAAATAATGGCGTAACCAAAAGCCCAATCACGATAATGGCGATCGAAATTTCAACAAGAGTGAAGCCTTTCGTGCCGTTTTTTCTACGCTTCGCCATTCGCTTGTTCGCGTTTAATAACATATTAGTTCTCCATTTGATTTAAAGCCGCGCAGCCATCCGTTGCCGTTGCCTGAGCAGCTATCATTTTCTAATTTACCTGTGCCTGGTACTTCAAAGATAATATCTTCGCAATGCTTTGCATTGTTCCATAAGCCTTTTAACGCTTGGCCTGGGCCGCAATTATTAAGATCGCCTGCAATTAAAGCCGTGTTGAAGCAATGCGCGTTCGTATTCGCTGACCCGTCAGGGTTGAGTTTTGGCGCATCGCATATCTCATCAACGAGAATGTTGTTATTGACTTTTATTTCGCCATTTACGGTTAACGCGGTATCAGGTGGCGTCGCGTCGTCGTTAATACCTAAATTTCCTGATGGTGCGAAAAACAGCTGATCACGTCCCGTGTTATCTTGCGTTTCTTCCCAAATACTTAAGCTTGTTTCTTTGGAAAACTTTGCAAAGTCATCATAAAATGAGGCTGTATTCCCCTGATAATGACCAAGGCCTTGAACGAAAACAGCGTCGTTGTCGCAGTTCTCGTCGTCCTGTGTTGTGTTGCCGCAAGCGTTTGTGACTATGCCGCCATTGCTGTATGCGCCTTTACCGTCTGGGCCGTGTGATAAGATGGTGAAATGGGCATCATTGCTAATGCCTGCGGTATCGTTACCAAACTCATCTTTAGCCGAGATAACGCCATACCAAAATTTTTCAATCGTATTTGGCTGGGTCAGGTTAAACGAAACGGCATAAGTGAGTTGGTTGTGCCAACCATCAAGGTCCATGCGCGTTGAAAATATATCCGACGTTCTAAACTCTAAGTCTTGGCCCGGGTCGCTCGCCGCTTCTTTGATCGTTGTCACAGGGAAACCGCCAATAATGACCCAGTCATCATTGCCGTTACCGTCTTTATCTTGCGGAGGGTCGCTCAAGGCGAGGCAGATACCGTCGGCGCAGTCGCCAGGCGAATTGAGGCCGTATGCAGCTAAGTTTGTGCAGTCAATGGATTCGCCAAAATCGTTATCTGTTGTCGCGAGTGAACGTTTTGCAGGGCAAGGGTAAACATAGTCATTGCCATTAAATGGTTCCTCAACGCCGTTTGAGCGGTATTCGACAATCATATCCATTGCGGATTTAACGACAATTTTAGTATAGCTGAGCTTTCTTTGCGTGAAATAGCGATCGACTGCATCAAGCATAGGTAGCAGCATGATGCCTATGATAATAATCACAAAGGAGAGCTCTAACAGTGTAAAGCCCTTTTGGTTGCGGTTGGAATGTGATGTCTTGTTTGCTCTGTTCATGTCTTTTCTATATTTTACGGTGGATCTATACATATGAGATTGCCCGAGGCATCAACGCCCTGCGCAAACTTTAAATCAGGGCAGCCAAAGCCGGTGCCTTTTGTTAGCTGCTCTTTAAAGCCGCCTGATGCATTTAATGTTGCATTGCCTGTAATCGTATCGTTATCTTCGCAGTCTTCTTCTGATGCGATGATAGCTCTCATGGCGCTTTGGCTACCGCAAACAATGCCGCCACCATCTGCAAAGCTTGCGCCGTCGGTGCCGCCTGTGTCCACGCCAATGATTGCGGGGTTAAAGGTGTTTAGTGGAATGTTGGTTACGGTGAGGTCGCCGATGTGCGTCTCTTGGTTGCACGCCGTCGTTGTCGTGTCGCAAATTCTGTTTAAAAGCGCACGATTGGCAACGAGGGCTTTATTGGCGCCCACGACATTTAATCGTGCTCTTGGTGGGTCGTTTGCCGCGCCGCCGTAATAGGGGACAATCGTATCCGTGGCATCTTGATCGCCAACTTTGATCGCCCAGTTGCTGTTCGGCGCAAAGTTTGGCCCTGTGGCAACGCTGTTTCCTGAGCGTATCCACGTACCCTGTACAAGAACCTCTGAATAGCTGACATAGTCATCGTAATACGTCGCGGCGAGGACGTCGCTTTGTACCCTGTTAAAGTCTTGAACGCCGTCTGGGCGGGTGTAGACAACAAAGTTATTCGTATATATGGCATCTAAATCACAATTTTCACGGTCTCTGCCCAAATTGGCGTCAGCGGTATTACACGCGGCCCGTAAAGTGCCGCTTCGTGTATAGGCGCCAGCCCCATTGCGCCCGTGGCTCACGATGGCGAAATGCGCACGATTCGTGACTTCATTGCGTAATGCATCCCAAGTGGAGTTGCCAGATTCATCCTGTACACGTATTACGCCGTTGCTGTCGAGAAACGTAACGGCTGATCCTGTGGTCATATATTCTGAAACGGAATAGGTTAGGCGGTTACCATAGCCGTCAACGCCTGAAGTATATGGCAGGCCGAGTGTAGAAAAAGGGACGTCTCCGCGCAACACAGGGTCATTGCCAGCAGGCCCCGCCTTATCGGCGATGCCGGTTAGGCGGCAAACATTAGGGTCGTTAATAACGCAGTTACTGATAGCACCTGAAAATTCGACGCCAAAGTTGGCGTTGGTATAAACAATGTTTCTTTGCGCGGGTCTGGGGTAGCCGCCATTAACTAATGCATATTGTGTTAAGGCTCTACGCACATCAGCAATGTTGCCGATCGTCGCCATGTGAACTTTTTCTACTCTGTAAATCTTGTAAAATGGCAGTAATGCTGTCACTAAAAGACCAAGTATAATCATGCCGATAGCCACTTCTAAAAGTGTCATGCCTGATTCGCTGGTTGTAAACCGTGCTGTACTCTTGCCCCGTAACATATTGTGTTCACCTAAACATATCTATCTACAATCTAAGTATATTATAAATGCCAATTCTATACAAATAGTTACGATTTAAATAAAACTTTATATAAATTACTATTATGTATTGATTTTTGTGGCGCGATCGGCTTTTATCTGCATTATCAAATTACGTTTTGATGCGCGGGTGTAGCTCAATGGTAGAGCCCTAGCCTTCCAAGCTAGTAGTGCCAGTTCGATCCTGGTCACCCGCTCCATTACTTTCAGCGCATTATTTCTAGTTTGTGGCCTCTGCGGCGCACACCTTTTATCTTTCCTTGCTTTTTGCCGCAGTCTTTTTGTATTATGCCCCATCAAATAATAATTAATTTTAACATGAAGAGCTATGGTGTTGTATGCCTGAACAATTTGACCTTATTCTAAAAAATGGCCATGTTATGCTGCCTTCTGGCCTGACGCAAATTGATGTTGGCGTTAGCGGCGGCAAAATTAAAGCGATCGGCCTGAATGAAGGAGCAACAGCTTCTGAATATGTGGATTGCACGGGCTTGCACGTTTTACCAGGCGTCATTGACACGCAGGTGCACTTCCGTGAGCCGGGCGGCGAGCATAAGGAAACATTGGAGACGGGAACGAAGGCTGCGATTGCAGGCGGCGTGACGGCAATATTTGAAATGCCGAATACAAACCCGCTGACTATTACACCAGAAAGCCTGCAATGGAAATTAGATAAAGCTGGGCAGACATCATATTGTGACTATGCATTTTACCTTGGCGGGACGGCTGATTACGCCGCGCAGCTTGGTGAGTGGGAAAATTTACAAGGCGTCTGCGGCATAAAGATATTTATGGGCTCATCAACAGGGTCTCTTCTCACGTCAGAAGATGATGCGATCGAAGCTGTGCTTAAAAATGGCCGACGTGTTGTAGCTGTTCACGCCGAAGATGAACATATTATGGGCGAGAATAAAACGTCGATGTTAGATGTGCTTGACCCCGCTGATGTCGGTGTGTCTTTACACCCTAAATGGCGCAGCGTCGAATCGTCAGCTAATGCTGTGCGCCGCGTGGTAAGCCTTGCACGTAAAACAGGACGCCGCCTTCATGTGCTACACATTACATGCGCCGAAGAGCTTGAAATTTTGAGAGAGAATAAAGATCTTGTGACCGTCGAGGTTTTGCCTAACCATTTAACGCTACACGCACCAGATTGCTACGATGATTTGGGCAGCCTTGCGCAGCAAAACCCGCCAATACGTGAGAAAAGCCACCAAGAGGCGCTGTGGCGTGCGGTACAGGATGGCACTGTTGATATTATAGGCTCTGACCATGCGCCGCATACTTTGGCTGAAAAATCAGCGCCTTACCCTGCAAGCCCATCTGGTACGCCGGGTGTGCAGACAATGGTGCCTATTATGCTTGACCATGTCAATCATGGGCGCTTAACTCTGGAGCGTTTTGTGGATTTACTTTGTTATGGGCCACAGCGCGTGCATCAAATTGCAGGCAAAGGTCGTATCGCCGCAGGATATGATGCGGATTTTACAATCGTCGATATGAATAAAACACAAAAAATTACGGATGAAGCGCAGCATTCAAAGGCAGGCTGGTCACCTTATACTGGGCGCGACGTTCAGGGGTGGCCTGTTTATACAATTATTCGGGGGTGCAAAGTGATGGACCATGATGAAATACTGGTTGATAAAGGCTTTGGCTGCGCGGTTAATTTCAAAGAAACATTATAAGAAAACAAATATTAGGCGTCGTTAATAAAACTTTTATAAATTTTATCTAAAATTTTATATAGTGTAGTGTTTTTGTGTCGCCCATGTGCTAATATCTTATTTAGTCGCTGTGTTCGCAGTGTTTTTCTCATGAAAAAATAACGCTATATTGAATAAAGCTTGGACAAGGAGCCGGAGCAGTTGAAAAGACAAAAAGAGTCAAAACGCAAATCTTTACTATTCCGGTCTTATATTTGGAGGAGTAAAATCACGTGGCGTATTGCTGTGGCCATTTTTGTGACTCTTTTCGTGATGCAATCTATTTTTATCGGTGCTTTTTTATATAAGGCCGACCTTGACCATAGCCTGCAAACCCATAAATCCCTGAAAAACGAAATTATGACGAGCGCGATTGTCGACCGCATGATTAAAGGGGACTCTAACCCGTTTCAAGGCGAGGCGGGCGCTGTGCTTAAGCGCGCAGATCATATTCTGGGCTATAAAGCTTATGACATTACATTCGAGATTTTGCGCCAAGAAGGTGACGTCAATGGCCTGGATGCTTCAATATTCCAAGATGAGACAGGTTATAAAAAGGCAATTGCCGCGGGCGGATATATCGACGTTTTAATAACGCCAGAAGATGTAAATGATTTGCCGTTTTATCTTGCTCTGCGTTTTGATGACGCGCAGTGGGATAAAGATATAATCTCGGCCTTGATAGAGCATGCAGGTATTTTATTTGGTCTCTCATTAGCGGCGACGGCGATTATGTTGATGTTTTTGGGGCGCTGGCTCCTTGTGCCGACGTTGTTTTTAAGCGAAAACTTACGTAAAGCTTCGCTTAGCCCCGAAAAACCAGAAATTGAAGACTATCCATATGAGGTAAGTGATGAAATCGGCACTGCGGTTGTCACGGTGCAGAGCCTTATCCGCCAGAATGCAGATAACATTAACCGTATTAAATCTGCCGCGCAGGACCAAATTCATAAGCTCGCTTATTATGATACGCTGACTGGGCTACCCAACAGAATTCTATTCCTACAAAAACTTGCTGAACTTGGACGTAATGCTATTTCTGATGATGGCCAAGTTAGGCGCTGGGCTGTTATTACAATTGACCTTGATCACTTTAAAGATGTGAATGATACAATGGGTCATAACATTGGTGATGCCATTTTGCGCGGCGTGGGTAAACGCCTATCCGCCGCTTTACCGGATACTGCTGTTGTCGCCCGTACGGGTGAGGATGAATACGCGATTACGGTGCCCATGGTAACGAGTATTACCAATGCGAAAGAAATTGGTGAGCGTGTACAGGGCGTTATTCGTAATGAACCATTCAAAGTGTTCAACGAAAACTTCCAAATCCGCTGTTCAATTGGTGTCGCGACGTACCCTGATGATGCATCAGACCCAGAACAAGTTCTTAAAAATGCTGATATTGCGCTGAACCGCGCCAAAGAGGATGGCCGCGATACTATACGTGAATATGTCGAAGATTTCGACCGTGCGGTACAGTTGCGTTTCCAAATGCTGCGTGATTTGCGTGATGCATTGGAAGAAGAGCAACTTACATTGCACTTCCAGCCACAGCTTGATTTAAGAACAGGTAGCGTTATTGGAGCAGAGGCGCTTTTACGTTGGTGGCGCCCAGATGATAGTGAAAATGGAGGAACGTACATTTCTCCCGGCCTGTTCGTGCCTATCGCTGAACAGTCAGGCCTAATTGTACCGATTGGTGAGTTTGTACTAAGAAATGCTTGCCGTACCGCCAAGACATGGCACGATAAAGGCCATATGGTGCGTATTGCGGTTAACGTTTCTGGCGCGCAGTTCCACCAAAGTGACGTTGTTGCGCTGACGAAAGAGGTTCTCGCCGAAACGGGTATCGCGCCACATTATCTGGAATTGGAAGTTACTGAGTCTGTATTTATGGATGATGTTGAGTTTACAATTGAAACATTGATGAAGCTCAATAACCTCGGCGTAGAGCTTGCGATTGATGATTTTGGTACCGGTTATTCGTCGCTATCTTATCTGCGTCAGTTCCCAATTGATCGCTTGAAAATTGACCAATCGTTTATCCGTAACGCACTAAAAGACGAAGATGATGCCGCGATTACAAAAACAATTATTAGCCTTGGCCATTCTTTAAACTTAAAAGTTATCGCCGAGGGCGTGGAAGAGCTTGAACATGAAGAGTTCCTGCTCAGAGAAGGTTGCGACGAAGTGCAGGGCTACCGTTATTCTCGCCCTGTGCCACCAGAGCAAGTCATGGAGTTCTTTGAGAAGTATGATGGCAATCTAGATTACTTTAAAAAGAACGCTTAGCTCAGGGGGTGAGCGCGGCGCTCTATGCGCTGGCGCTGCGTAATTAAAAACGCTGTGAAGCCAATATTCATCAACATGATCACGATCGGATATATTGCCGTTGTAAGGGAATAATGTTCAATCGCCAGTGCTGCCATGCCAAAACTTATTGCGGCAATGAAATACGCCAGTGCGTTTTCTTCGTGTGGTTTTGTGATGGATTTTCGTATTGTTGGCAAATACCCCAAAATATCAATAATGAGAACGATTAACACAGCATATAGCGCGGTGTTGGTTATTAACCACACGGGAATGGCAAGCAGGGCGAGAGCAAGAAATAGACAGTCTGTGCGTGAAATGTTTTTCTCGCCATATTTTAAAGACAGCATACAAATAAGTATGGTGACAAAGGCGAAGAATCCTGTTTGGTAAGCTCCGAGATTTGCACCAGCACTGAGCTGCGCGGCAAAAGCAATCGTCATTGTAATGCTCCAAATTGCCCATGTGAAAATATGCGGCTTTGTCATACCAGTTATAATGCTTCTGATATAGGGAATAAAACCGATAACGCTTAAAATGATCGCAGCGCTAGCGAAGAGGCCTTTATAATCAGCGGTGGGGAGCTCTGTCATCACATATCTTCTTTTATATTTTTAAATGTTTATTTCAAGGCAAAAAAAAGCGCCCCATTGTTAGGGCGCTTTCAAAAATATATATCGTTAAACGATTAAGCGGCTTTGTTGACTGACGCAATGTCAATTTTTAGGCCAGGGCTCATTGTTGTTGAGATTGTAATTTTCTCAATATACGTGCCTTTTGCGCCCGCTGGGCGTGCTTTTTGAATGTCGTTGATGTATGAACGCACGTTTTCAAGGATCTTCGCTTCTGTGAAGCTAAGTTTACCAATGCCGTTATGCACGATACCAGCTTTTTCAGCGCGGAATTCAACAGCGCCGCCTTTTGCAGATGCAACAGCTTTTGCAACATCAGGCGTTACTGTGCCAAGTTTAGGGTTTGGCATCATACCGCGTGGGCCAAGAACTTTACCAAGACGACCAACTAAAGGCATCATGTCAGGTGTCGCAATACAGCGATCAAAGTCCATGTTACCTTTTTGGATGCTTTCCAAAAGATCTTCAGCGCCAACGATGTCTGCGCCAGCAGCCTTTGCTTCTTCAGCTTTGGCATCACGTGCAAATACTGCAACGCGAATTGTTTTACCAGTGCCGTTAGGAAGCTCAGTCATGCCACGAAGGACTTGATCAGCGTGACGTGGGTCAAGACAAGTATTAAGTGCAATATCGATTGTTTGATCGAATTTGCGCTCTTTTTCAAAGCCCTTAAGGATTTTTACAGCGTCTTCAAGATCGTAAAACTTTTCGCGATCAATTTGACCAAGAGCTGCAGTGAATTTTTTTGCTTTTTTAGCCATGATTAACCTTCCACTACTTCTACGCCCATAGAGCGTGCTGAACCTTCGATAATAAGCATAGCGTTCTCAATGTCGTTTGCATTCAGATCAACCATCTTAGTCTCTGCGATAACTTTAACTTGAGATTTCTTGATTTTGCCAACGATTTCATTTGAAGGGCTAGACGCGCCTTTTTTGATCTTCGCAGCTTTTTTAATAAAGAAACTTGCAGGGGGTGTTTTGGTTTCGAATGTGAACGAACGGTCTTCGTAGACTGTGATCACAACCGGAATTGGCGTACCTTTTTCAAGGCTTTCTGTTTTTGCGTTAAACGCTTTACAGAATTCCATGATGTTAACGCCGTGTTGGCCTAGGGCCGGACCAACTGGTGGAGACGGGTTCGCCGCACCAGCTTGGATTGTCAGGTTAATAAAACCTGATACTTTTCTCTTTGCCATTTTAATTCTCCGCTATAGCAATAGATTAAACGAAGGGCCGTGGTACGACAAAATGCGTAAATCTTCCACAACCATGAATGTCTTATAAATTTAAAAGACGCCGCACTATATGCGGGGAAGATATAAAAATCAAGTAAAATTTGTATAGGCTAGCGTCAGGTGTAATTACAAAAGAAAGCGCGCCGCTTGGGGAGCGACGCGCTGTGTGGGGTAGTGTGTGTGAGTAGTGGGTAGTGGGTAGTGTGTGTGAGTA